>Ga0209463_1000286_pt1 | contig 44521 bp, 47 predicted proteins | sample AgamicMgSfrz_FD_187169 | JGI IMG/M metagenome (GOLD analysis project Ga0209463, IMG submission 187169) | Agave microbial communities from Guanajuato, Mexico - Mg.Sf.rz (SPAdes) (version 2) | ecosystem: Host-associated > Plants > Phyllosphere > Phylloplane/Leaf | place: Guanajuato, Mexico...
GTTCTAACCAAGCGCTTAAAACAAACAGGAAATTAAGGATAACACATTTATTTGGTCAGCATCACCAAGTATTGGCGTATCAATGGAAGAAAATGCACCTGACTTTGATGTGGATGCACCAGAGGGCTCAATGGCATATGGCTGGCAGTATGGAATTGATGCAGAAACATGCAATATTGATACTAATTTGTTTGACAGCAAATTAACAGACGTGTTGTGGAGTGCATAAAATAAACTGGCACGAAATAAAATCGTACAAGTTTTTTCTGCGTATTCCTTGCTTCGTATGTAATTAAAATACTCTCAACATTTTGGCTATTTTTAAAAAATGAATAGACTAATGAACGGAATTAATATAAGCTACGAAAGGTGCGTCTTTTCTCATAAAAGGAACAAAGAAATAGCTATAGAAATAGGCACCGTCTTTTCACATTAATTATCAACAATGATGTATGTGAGAAATATGGTCATTAGTCTTTAGATGCATGTGAATCACCTCACTTCTGACTATAATAAAGAAGTGAAATCGAAAAATAAGGGGGGGGAATATGAGAGTTTATTTAATTATGACACAAATTGTTTATGTGCTTTGCCTTATACCTTGGCTGCCTATTTGGGGTCTTTCATTCATGAGCTTTGACGGTGGTTTCAGCTTTTATAATATTTTATTTGTTCTTATTATTAGTTTATATCCAGTTGCCGTTATTGCTTGTACGATTCTTTCCTGGATATTCAGGAAAAAAAGAAAAACAGCAGCAATTATCATTAACCTGATACCGATGCTGTGGGTAGTTGGCTTAACACTCGTTTTATTTACATTTAGGTTCTCCTAAAAGGGTCTTGCTTAAGACCCTTTTTTTATGTATTTCCAGTTGCTTCGATTTAGTACTTCCTTCCAAACAACCTTAGCCCTTCATAAGGATAGTTAACACATTATTGTACATACTATCATTACAAATAGTTAGGGGAGGAAGACAATGAATAATTTCTTAGGAGCTATGCTGGCAAAAGCAAAAAATACCTTTATGCAGACAGCAGAATCTGTTCAAATTCAGCAAGAACCCACTGTTTCTGTCATAGAGCTAGCAGAATTTATTGAAAAACATGCAGATTCAAAAATGGTTAGCCAGTTTTTATTAGAAGACTTTTATTATTTTTATGAGTTACAGGCAGAAGGAATCAATTATTACTTAGAGAAAAAACGTGATTATATCCTGCAGCTGGATGCTTCCAAAGAGGATCAAATCCTTGTTTCCTATCGATCTTATCGCGATAAGGAACATATACAGAAGCTGTTTTCGTTTCCTTCCGCCCATAAGCAATGACCTATTAACACTGTTATCTGCGACGATGAGACCTTTTTTGCTTCGGACAATTCATATCTGTCCGCAATTTCATAAAGCCAGAAATAAGTCTTGCTGTACTGCCTTCATGCGTCCTTTCGGTCCTTTTCCTTTGAACACATTCAATTAACTGCTTGTCACATCTGCAGCTAGAGCCGAATCGTGCTACACAGTCGTCATGCTGCTTGCAGCATGAATCCACATAGTTTATTGGTGCACCAGGACCACTGCAACCAGGTCCGCAATATCGATAGCCTCCTGGCAGGCAAAATCCTCTGTTTCGTTTCGTCCTTTTCATTTTTTCACCTTCCATAAAAGCTTCTATTAACATATTATGGATTTAGATAATAAAAGTATGGTTTAAAACCTAAAACAAAAAAAATCACTTACGATTTGTTTGTATAGCCGTTTAGCGTACAAACATCATAAGTGATTGTTTTTTTATTGTTTTTGGAAAATAGTAGATATAATTTTGTTTGTTGACATGGAGCTGTCAATTTTATATGAGCCTGGTTTCAAGTATTTTTCGACGCCTTTTTTCTCTACTTCTTTAGAGAATTCAAAGCCGCTCATTTTGATGATGTCAGCATCCTTCAATGCATTACCAACATCAATACTTGTCATTCCGTTTGATACGTAAATTGCAGTGCGGTACACTACATCACCATTGCTCTCTTTGCTTTCACTTGCTTTTTCTTCAGCAGCATCGACTTTTTTCTGCCAATCTGATTCTGCTTTCTCAGCAGCTTCCTTTGTTTGAACTACATATCCTGAGGATGAAAGTATATCTTGCATCTCTTCGACAGTCGGTGTTGTTTCAACACCTTCTGTGCTCTCCTCTGTTGCAGTCGTGTTTGTAGCTGTAGTTTCTGCTGCTTTTGGTGCATCTTCTTTTGTGACAAAATAAGCAACGCTGCTGACTGCTGCTGCTAATAGTAAACCTGCTGCAAAACTGCTGATGATACTAGGCTTCATTTACAACAGGTCTCCTTTCGTCCTTCTCCATAATAAAAGGAGCAAGCATTTTTTCCACTTGTTCTACTGGAAGCTTCTTTTGGCCAGCAATACTTTCAATAGAATATTTGCGACGATGCAAATCTAAAACTTCTCTTAATTTAACGCGATCAGCTGAAGATAAACGTACGCCAGTTTCTTTTTCAATAATCTCTATATCGAGCTCTAGATTGCGCACTTGTGTTTGCAGCTGTGTCAATTCTTCTGTCACAGAAAGGTGAATCATATCGATTTCTCTTTGTTCTGCTTTAGCTGTTCTTCGGCTTCTGATTGTTGAAGCAATCAACAGCAATAGTGCTGCACCAAATAAAATGGCTAATGTCCATTCCATTACTATCAGATCCTCCCTCTTGTTAGAATCTACTATTCTAAAAGTCTATTATACATGCTTTTCTGATATTTTTCGATTATATTCTACAAAATTCCTCCGTTAGTAAGATAAGATTATCCAATAAAAAGGAATTCAAGCTTGATATATAGGTATTTTCAACCTGTGCATATGGATAAAAAAGGATATTTATAGTCTAAACGCCTCTTTTATTTCCCCATACTAAAGCATGAAGCTGTGGAAGAACACGGACAGCATTCATTTCTTTTGTATTCATTGTTATATCGATAAGCCATTCATACTTTGCTAAAAGCTTTCGAAGCAATTCTTCATTATTGCCATTTGTAATATCATCATTTCCGACCTGCAAATAAAATGGTACTTGTGGGTAACGATTATGCACTTGTTTCGCATATTCGTAATCAGCCTCATTAAATACAACTACCTTTAAACTGAACACATTATTTTTTTCTGTTAGCCTCTCAATGATATCATCTAAAATGGCGAAGTTGGTATTCATCCCAGAGCTTGGCGGCTTAGGTGAAATCGTCAAATCATCAATTTGCCAGAACCAATCCTGCCATTTGCTTCCTTGTGTTTCCAATGCCAATTGGATCTTCTTCTTCTTAGCCAATTCAATAAAATGGATAAGATTTGTCAGAAGCGCTGGATTCCCTCCTGAAATGGTGACATGGTCAAAGCAATCTCCACCTATTTCATAAAGTCGGTCCCATATCTCCTCTGCTGTCATGAGGACGATGTCATCCTTGCCAGTGCCATCCCATGTAAAAGCAGAATCACACCATGAGCAGCGGTAATCGCACCCGGCAGTGCGGATAAACATTGTTTTTCGGCCGACAACCATTCCTTCTCCTTGTATTGTCGGTCCGAAAATTTCAAGCACCGGTATTTTGCTCATCCCATCCATTCCCTTCTTGCTTCTGCAAAACTCGTTGGTGTTTCATAAAGCTTTATATATTCTACTCTTAATTGCTGAATGTCATTGTTGTATTGCTTTAACTCAAGCTTCAATTTTTCATACATCCACACAACCATATTTTCTGCGGTTGTGTTCATGCTTGGAAGTGTTTCATTTAAGTAGCGATGGTCCAAATAAATTTCGATTTTATCCTTCCAAATGGTTTTTAAGTCACCAAAATCGATAACAAGCCCGATTTCATTCGTCAATCCGCTTACTGCTAAAATAACCTTATAAGTGTGCCCATGAAGGTTTTTGCATTTTCCTTCATAGCAATGAAGATGGTGTGCTGCATCAAAAGTAAATTCCTTTGAAATCAATACTCTTTTTTGATGGTAGTTAAGCTCTTCTTTTTTTATGTCTTTACCGAATTTCTGCAGGTTTTCCACGATTTTAAAGCCGAAGAAGTTTGTATCCATCATTCTTAGTTCGCTTCCTTTTCTTGAAGATATTTATCTAATCCAGCCTTTCTCAAAACACAAGACGGACATTGCCCGCAGCCATCCCCGATAACACCTTCATAGCATGTTAATGTTTTTTCTCTCACATAATCAAGTCTGCCTAATTCGTCAGCAAGCTTCCACGTTTCCGCTTTATCAAGCCACATTAATGGTGTATGAATAACAAATGAAGTATCCATTGCCAAATTAAGCGTCACATTAAGTGATTTTACAAAAGAATCACGGCAATCTGGATATCCACTGAAGTCTGTTTCACAAACGCCTGTAATAATATGCTTTGCACCAATTTGGCTTGCCAATATAGAAGCAAAGGATAAGAAAACAAGATTTCTTCCTGGAACAAACGTAGAAGGAAGCTCCCCGTTTTCTCCTTCTTTGACTTCAATATCACTTCTAGTTAGAGCATTTGGTGCCAATTGATTTAATAATTCCATATCTAAAAGGTGATGCTTTACACCAAGCTCATCAGCAATATCAATCGCACATTGAATTTCCGCCTTATGTCTTTGGTTATAATTAAAGGTAACAACCTCTACCTCTTTAAATGTTTCCAACGCCCAGAACAAACATGTCGTGCTGTCTTGACCGCCACTAAAAACTACAACTGCTTTTTCATCTCTTAACATACTAAATTACTCCCTTTCTACCAAACCGCAACAATGATATTTATAATCGTTGCACCAAAATTAAACGTATCTTAGCCTATTCATAAAAAAAAGCAGCACTCCAAGAGAGAAGTGCTGCTTCTTCTTAGTTTTTTTAAAGAGGGGGGCTAGAACCTCTCAATCTTAAATTATCGGCATAAATGCCTAGGACTGTTAAAAACTCAACCATTATTATAACGTAAATACAAGAAAACACAAATAATTAAATTAATGGCAGTTTTTTTAAGCAGCAGGTGTTAGACAGTTTTTCTTTGTAATAGAAAATTATCTGCACAAAAGGCTACTAATATCCCAATTGTATACCGAACTAAATCGATCCATAAAAATCCTTTTCCTAAAATAAGTCCACCTATTATGGTGCTGCGCATATGCACTATCCAATTTGCTTGATACACTTGGCTAAATTCAATGAAGCAGCAAAACAAAAGAGCATAAAGGATTGCGGGCAGTTTTTTATCATTAGGTAAAATTAGCTTACATCCAAAGTAAATCATACTCGCCCACACGGCATCACCAAGATGAACCTGTAATATTTTTGGATAAATGCTTGTATATCTCGATGACAAACCAATAAGTATACAAACAATAACTGCTGCTATATAAATTGCTGCTCTTTTCATTCCCGCACCAGCCTTTTTGTTGTCGCTATCTATTTTACACAACAAAGCATGAATAACACAAAAATATTGCTATCCTTGACTTAAGCCACTCTGATTGCAGGCTGCTTGTGCATACACTTCCTCTAGCTCTGTTATCGTAAGTTCAAACAAATGAAGTGCTTCTTTCTTATATATACCAAGTGCTATTAGTTTTTCAATCAATTCATCCTTTTCATCCTGAAAAGATGATGTTTGTTCAAAGTCCATTATTTTGCCTCCTGTAAAACTCATCCTAGTCTTGTATAGGGAGGAAATAAAAAAATCCTCTTCTTAACAGAAGAGGATTTTTTATTACATATAATGCATTGTCGTATGCATTTCTTCCTCTTATCTGTAAGACCGAATAATTCGCGTCCTTGGAATTGGCACAGTTTTCATCAAAAATGATGAACCCGCTGCCGAGGTTTCAATGGGCCAGTTCCCTCCACCTCTCTGGATAAGTTTTTGAAATATAATATTTGGATTTATTTAAACATATAGATTGATAAATGTCAACACTTAAGACTTTTGCAGTAGTGAGCTATGCAATTCCAAGTCAGTCATTGGAACAGCTAAAGGCTTTGCAAACATATATCCTTGAAATAAGTCATATCCCATGTCCTTTAGGAAGTGATAATCATCGATATGCTCGACACCCTCTGCTAGGGCAAGTGCACCAATTGCATGACTTCTTTGTAATACAGCTAGAGCTACCTCTTGCTTCAGTTTGTCCTTGCTGACACCATTTACATAATCTATCGCAAGCTTTACTACATCTGGGTCGAGCAGCTCCAACTTATCAACGTGATTGTACCCAGTGCCAACATCATCAAGCGCATATTTAAAGCCATGCTTTCGATAGTACGAAAGAATTGACTTCAAATGATCAATATTTTGCACCTCGTCTGTTTCTACTACTTCAAACACTACTTGTGAAGGCTCTACTTCTAACTCCTTGATTAAAGCAAAGGTACTTGCAAGACAATGTTCCGGTACATAGATAGCAGTAGGTATAAAATTAATGAAAATTAACTTATCTTTAACAATGCCAGCATTTCTGACAGATTGGAGACGACAAGCGCGATCTAATGAAAAAACTCTATTTCTAACCCTGGCTGCCTCAAACAGTTTATATGGCGGTATGATAGATTCGTCTTTATTCAAGCCTCTTGAAAGGAATTCATGTCCATAAATTGTTGGGATATTTTCTTCCATACGAATAATTGGTTGATAATGAGTTATAATTCTGTTTTCTGAAATTAACTCATCTATCCATGCAGTTTCCCTTTCTTTTGCAAACTGATGAATCGGCTTTTTGTTGTTTTTATTTTTTGCTGGATTAAAAACCTCTGCTTCGACTGCTTCAATTCCATATTCACCTAAATGAACTGCTGCATAATCGACAAACGAAAAAAAAACAGGCTCTAACAGCCAAACGGTTGTATTGTTTATCAATTTATATTCATCTGCAGAGCTTTCCTTGAGATAGTCTAAAAGCAGTGTCATGGAATGTGCATCTTGAAAAAAAACACTATAGCCCTTTGCTCTCGGAACACATACATCGCAAACCAAATTTGTTTCCCCCACTTCGTTCTTTACGTCTAGATGTTTATCGTTCATTTTCCCTAGATTTTTAACGAGCAAACATAGTTTTAGTACTATTTTACTATAATTTATTTTAACAATGTAGGCAAGATTTGCGACTTTTTCCTATTATTTTTTGGATTAACTGTTTTTTATTTCCTCTGCTGGGGAACATAATGTTAAACAATAAGAGGAGATGAAATTGTATGAAGGAACATCAGTCATTATGGAGAGAGTCAGTAAAGCTACCATCCTTTTCAACGCTTTCTAAGGATGAAGTAACAGAGGTTTGTATTGTTGGTGGAGGAATTACTGGAATGACAGCAGCTTATTTGCTCGGCAGACAGGGTCATCAAGTTATATTGCTTGAAGCAGATACATTAATGAGTGGTACAACAGGCTACACAACAGCAAAAATTACCGCACAACATGGACTAATTTATGATGAGCTGATAGAAAATATGGGATTAGAAAAAGCCAAACTATATTATGAAGCAAATAAGAATGCGATGGAGTTTATAAAATTGTTGGCAGAGCAGCTAGATATAGACTGCGGACTGGAAAAGCATGATGCGGTTTTATATGCTGTTGCGGATGAATACGCAGAAAAAGTAAAGAAGGAGCATGTTGCATATCAAAAAATCGGCATTGATTGTGAGCTAGTAACCTCTATTCCATTGCCAATCCCAATTAAAGCAGCATTAATAATGAAAGATCAATATCAATTTCATCCATTACAGTTTTTCAAAAAGTTAATAGAGAAAATGGAAAATGTACAAATATTTGAAAATACAACAGCTACAGATGTTGAGGAAAATCAATCCGAAAAAGTGGCCGTAATTACAAGAGATGGCTTTAAGGTCCATGCAGACAAGGTTATCAGTGCATCCCATTTTCCATTTTACGATGCAAATGGTTTCTACTTTGCTCGGATGTATCCGGAAAGGTCGTATATAGTCGCAGTAGAAGAAACGAATGACTATCCTGGCGGAATGTACTATAGCGCTGATACTCCTACTAGATCCCTGCGTCCTGTTACACATAATGGCAAGAACCTCATCTTAATAAGTGGTGACAGTCATAAAACAGGACAAGATGAAGATACAGCAAGGCATTATGAAGCACTTAAGGAGTTTGGAAAAAATGCTTTGAAAACAGACAAGGTTTTATACGAATGGTCGGCACAGGACTTAATCACACTAGACAAAGTTCCGTATGTTGGCTGTATTAAAAAAGGTCATGATTCTGTATTCGTGGCAACAGGGTATCGAAAATGGGGTATGACTAACGGAGCAGCAGCAGCTCTTTTGCTTGCTGATTTGGTGTTAAACAAACAAAATCCATATGAAGAATTGTATACACCTTCTCGCTTTTATTCAGATCCGAGCTTACGCAAATTTATTAGTATTAACTTAGATGTAGCGAAGCATTTGATTGGCGGAAAGCTTAAGTCAGCTGATCAAGAAAAGGAATTATCCCTTGATGAAGCTTCCATACTCCGCGTAAACGGCAAAAAAGTCGGCTGTTACAAGGACAAGGAAGGAACTGTGCATATGGTGGATACAACCTGTACCCATCTTGGATGTGAGGTAGCTTGGAATAATGGGGAAAAAACCTGGGATTGCCCGTGCCACGGCTCCCGCTTCTCTTTTGATGGAGATGTTTTAGAAGGACCGGCGGACGAGCCTTTAAAGAAATACCAATAACCGAAAAGGGACAGGAATTTCTTTTGTGAAATTCCCTGTCCCTTTTCGGTTATTTTGCTATGATTGCTTTTAATTGTTTCTTGATAGTACCTGCAGCAATACCACCATGGTAGCAAATTACTGTATCAATATCATAGTGAAGAAATTTAGCTGCGGATTCTAACGCTTCTTCCATATTTAATGTATGCTGGGGAACAGGTCCGGCTAGTTTCCCGTCTATGCAAGTGAGAGCATCCCCAGCAATAAGTGTTTTCTTGTCTTTTATATAAAGACTGACATGGCCAGGTGTGTGACCTGGTGTAGTAATGACCTCAATGCCAGGATAACCTTCAAGCTCCGCTTTATCTGTGAGGAGATGCGTTACATCCGCACTTGGTGGATTCTCATAGAATGGTTTTAAACTATCAGGTATAGATGCCCATTTTTCTGCGGTTAAATTCTCTCCGCTCAATTTATTAAGAAGCTTTGTTCCTTCTATATACGGTTTATCCAGTTCATGTGCAAATACAGCTAACCTTTTGTTTGATGCTTCCATTAATTCTGGCAGACTACCGATATGGTCCAAATCCTGATGTGTTAATATAATGGCGGAAAGTTTCTCAAAAGGTACATCATTTTCTGCAAATGCTTTCTGCAGTGCAGGAAGCGTGCCGGGCATGCCTGTATCCACTAGAAGAGCATTCGTTTTATTCCATAATAATGTAGGGAAAATCGTGAACGAACCAAGATCTATCTTTAATGCGCTAAAATTCCATTGAGACTCCATCTTATTCTCCTCCTTTTTCGGATATTTCACCATTTCTATTATCCTTATAAATCCAGATATTGTCAAAAATAAATCAAGCTCTGAACAAATGACAAAACAGCCTGCCAAGGCTGTTTCTGTCGTTTCTATTCCATAATTTTGCAGATATTATTCGTAAATTCTACTGGATCCTCAATTGGAAGTCCTTCAATAAGCAGCGCTTGATTGTATAATAGATTTGTATACAGTGTAAGCTTATCGTTATCCTGTGCAAATGCTGTTTTTAATGATTGAAATACTTCATGGCTTGTATTAATTTCGAGCACTTTATCGGCTGTCACACCCTGGCTGTCAGGCATCGCATTAAGGATTTTTTCCATTTCAATCGTTAATTCGCCTTCTGTCGAAAGACAAACTGGATGAGATTTTAATCTTGTTGAGATCTTCACATCCTTCACCTTTCCGTTAAGGGCCTCTTTCATAAACTGCAGTAATGGTTTAACTTCTTCCTCTGTTTCTGTCGTTTCCTTATCATTCACATTAATACCAAGATCGCTTGAAGATACAGATTTAAATTCTTTGTCTTTATAGACATGAAGCATCTTAATGGCGAACTCATCGATATCATCAGTGAAATAAAGAATTTCATAGCCTTCGTCAGCGACAAGCTCTGTTTGGGGAAGTTTATTGATTCTTTCAATAGACTCACCTGTTGCATAGTATATATACTTTTGCTCGTCTGCCATTTTTGAGATATATTCATCTAAAGAAACGAGCTTTTTCTCTTTTGAGGAATAAAACAGCAGTAAATCCTCTAGCATTTCTTTATTTGCTCCAAAATCATTATAGACTCCGAATTTCAATTGTCTGCCAAAAGATTGATAGAATGCTTCATATTTTTCCCGCTCATCCTTTAACAGTGTTTTCAATTGGCCTTTAATTTTTTTGGTGATATTTTTTTCGATTTTTTTCAGCTGTCTGTCATGCTGAAGCATCTCTCGGGAAATATTTAAGGAAAGATCCTCTGAATCAACAAGCCCTTTTACAAAGCTGAAATAATCAGGCAGAAGATCTGCGCATTTTTCCATAATCAGAACACCGTTAGAATACAGCTCTACGCCTTTTTCATATTCCTTCGAATAATAATCAAATGGTGCCTTTTCCGGTACATACAAAATGGCATTATAGCGGATTGCTCCATCCACGCTCACATGAATATGTGTTAACGGCTTATCAAATCCATAACGTTTATCCTCGTAAAAGCGCTCATAATCTTCATCCGTAAGTTCACTTTTGTTTTTTCTCCAAATTGGCACCATACTGTTAATTGTTTGTTCTTCCACAAACTCAGCAAATTCTCCATTCTCATCTTGCTCTGGAGCAGAAGTAGAAACATCCATTTTAATTGGGTAACGGATAAAATCTGAGTATTTCTTGATAATTTGTTTTAAACGATGCTCGTCTAAAAACTCATCATATTGGTCTTCCTCGCTGTTTTCCTTTAATGTTAGCACTATTTCCGTTCCGACTTGTTCCTTGGCAGCTTCTTCTATTGTGTAGCCGTCAGCACCCTTTGATTGCCATTTGTAGGCAATGCTGCTGTCCAGCGATTTTGAAGTAACAGTTACAACATCTGCGACCATAAAGGCAGCATAGAAACCTACACCAAATTGGCCGATAATATCATGCCCGTCCTTTAGCACTGTTTCATTCTTAAAGGCAAAAGAACCGCTTTTTGCAATTGTCCCTAAGTTATTCTCCAACTCTTCTTTTGTCATTCCGATGCCACTGTCTGTTATGGTCAACGTCCGCTTCTGTTTATCTGCTTTAATCTTTATATAGTAATCTTCTTTATGGAAGGTTATTGCATCATCTGATAATGCCCTGTAATAGATTTTATCAATGGCATCACTTGCATTAGAAATCAGTTCTCTTAAAAAAACCTCTCTTTGGGAGTAAATAGAGTTAATCATCATTTCGAGAAGCCTTTTGGATTCGGCTTTGAATTCCTTTGTTTCCATCATTAGCAAATAGCTCCTTTCAAAAGTAAGAATAAACGAATATGTAACGCCGTTAGCACTCATAGATTTCAAGTGCTAACGCTTATTTAATACCATATATATGGAATTTTGTCAACATATCTGCAAAAAGAAACAGCCTGCTGTTATAAACACAGCAGGCTAAATCATTATTAATATGGATCAGAGGGATGGGACACATCCTCTGCTGTTTGCACAGCCTCTTCCATTTTATCGACTCTAGTTTCTGTAATCTTCTTAATTCCTTCGGCAATTCTTTTACCGTAATCTTCATCGCATTGTGTCAGCATATCGACCATTTTTGCTTGTATTTCCTCTCGACAAGCAGCAAGTGCGGATGATAGGTTACTGATGAGTTCATCTCGTTCAAAATCAGAAAAACGTCTGTATGTTTCTCCGGCCTGTCCGAAATTATTCTCACGAGAGATTTTTTCCCGTTTCACTTCGCCCTCCACATGCGGCTCATGCTCTTTTCCGGGATTTTCCGCTTCTTTTAAGCCGCCGATAACAGATGGCTCATAATTGATGTGCGGATTTTGGTGTTTGCCGAACTCAGTACGGAAATCCATTTGTCCGCCTTCCTGATTTGTTGCCACATGCTTTTTCGGCTTATTGATTGGCAATTGCAGGTAGTTTGTTCCGACTCTGTGTCGCTGTGTATCAGAGTATGAGAATGTTCTTCCTTGAAGAAGCTTGTCATCAGAAAAGTCCATTCCATCCACGATTACACCTGTACCAAATGCAACTTGCTCTACTTCTGTAAAGTAGTTTTCCGGATTCTTATTCAAAACCATCTTTCCGACTGGAAGCCAAGGGAAATCGTCTTTATACCAAAGCTTTGTCGGATCAAGTGGATCAAAATCCAATTCTGGATGCTCTCCATCCTCCATGATTTGAACATAAAGCTCCCATTCCGGATAATCGCCTTTTTCAATGGCTTCATATAAATCCTGTGTTGCATGGCTATAGTTCTTTCCTTGAATCTCATCTGCTTCTTTTTGTGTTAAGTTCTTGATGCCTTGTTTTGGCTCCCAATGGTATTTAACAAGAACACCTTTACCTTCCTCGTTCACCCATTTATAGGCATGAACACCAGATCCTTGCATCTGCCGGTAATTCGCAGGTATGCCCCATGGTGAAAACAAGAATGTGATCATATGCATGGATTCAGGAGTCAATGCAAGGAAGTCAAACATTCTTTCCGGGTCTGACAGGTTTGTAACAGGGTCTGGCTTAAAGGAATGAACCATATCTGGAAATTTCAGCGGATCACGGATAAAGAAAATCTTTATGTTGTTCCCCACTAAATCCCAGTTGCCATCCTCTGTATAAAACTTGATCGCAAATCCTCGTGGATCTCTTAATGATTCTGGTGAATGAACACCATGGACAACTGTTGAAAAACGCACGAAAAGCGGTGTTTGTTTGCCTTTTTCTTGAAAAATCTTTGCTCTTGTATATTTGGAAATAGGTTCATCACCAACAGTACCATATGACTCAAAATACCCATGTGCTCCAGCACCTCTTGCGTGAACAACCCTTTCCGGGATTTTTTCACGATCAAAGTGTGTGATTTTTTCTAAGAAATCGTAATTTTCCAGTGTTGTCGGGCCTCTGTTCCCAACCGTTCTTACATTTTGATTATCTGTTACAGGATGACCTTGGCGATTTGTTAACATGTCTTCGCCGGTAGGCTCATTCATTTTTTCTTCCATACATTCCAACTCCTTTATATGTATAACAGTATCGTTACCAAAATTAGGAGTGATATGCATATTTTAGTTGGATTTTACAATATTTTCATAGCTGATTTTTTATTTAAATTAAAATTGTCATGCCAGGAGCGTCTGTTTCTCTCTCTTGAAAGCCTAGCTTCTTATAGAAGGGATGCTTTCCCTTTGCTGAAAAAAGCTGGACTGTTTGAATGCCGCTATCTTTGCATTTTTGAATAAGCTCTTCAATCACCTTTTTGCCAAGACCTTGCCCTTGCATATCTGGGTTTACCATTACATCACAGATTAGGGACTGATAAACACCATCTGAAATCATTCTTCCAAATGCTGTTAATGTGTCATTATGGTAAATAGCTGTATAATACCAGCTGTTTTTGGCTGCTTCATATAATTGTTCTCGTGTATAATTTCCTTTTTTATTTTGCAGCAATCCACTTGCTTCATGCAGTGCTGCAAACTGTTCAAATGTAGGGAGTTCATTTGTTATTTGGTAGTCCATTGTTATTCTCCTCAGTACGATTGTTTATATAATATTTATACAATATTATTAATAAATATTCAATTATTAGTTTAAAAAAACACCTAATTGTAGGTGTCAAAGTAGAGGTAATCTTTAAAGAAGAGTTATTTTCAAGTTTAATTAGTTAGTTCTTACCGTTTTCAACAAAGTAAATCATGATTACTGCTGCTGTTCGTAAGCATTTAAGCTGTTTTCGCTTTTTCTTTTCTGCTTTTTATAAATATAACCAAAAAATAGATGATTCCAAACAAGGCGAAGAGGATGGCGGAATATATTGCTTTTTTCTCATTTGTAAGTGGTAAATATTGTACTGCTAATGTAGGTACATAAATCATTAATGGAATAAAAGGTAATAAGGATTTCGACCACCATGCAAACCATGCTAAGAAAACGAATGCAACTGCAGCAATACTCAGCTTTCCAGCAAAATCGTCAATTATAAGCACTGGTGTCCCTTTGTTTCCAAAGTATAAAAGCAGAACAAATGCTGAAGTACACAGGATATTGAGTATCATAACAACAATCATCATCTTTTTTGACAGCGCTTCTGTATTTGAAGCAAACTTTTTGAATGTAAGGACAAATAATAAAAGCATTACTGCAACAACTAAAGGCTGACCAATGATGACTGCTAATGAATAGCTTAACTCACCTAGAATGGTGTCACCGATTACTTTATAGGCAATAACACTTATAAACACAAGAGGAATATACTTTAACCATTCTCTATAGTCTGTTTTCATTTCGTTAGCTAAACTTTCCATATAGGATTTTGGGGAGTCGCCTGTAATTTCTGTAATGTTTTTGCCGTCCTTTTCCGCTTCTACTAGATGGTCTGTCAATTCTTCCACTATCTCATTAATTTCTGTTTCTTTTTTGCCGCTGGCCATTAAATACAATTGAAGATTATCGATAAATTCCTGCCCCTTCGCAGATAGCTCCATAACTTAGGTCCTCCTTTATTTCTTGTTTAATAATTCGTTGACACTGTTGGATAAATGCAGCCATCTTTCCTCGAATTGCGTTAATTCACTGTATCCTTCTGCTGTTAGTGTGTAATACTTTCTTTTCGGTCCAGATGGTGATGCTTTTGTTTCAACATGAACAAGCATTTCTTTTTTCATACGCAGCAGCACAGGATAGATGCTGCCTTCACTAATCATTGTAAATCCGTACGCTTCTAGCTTTTCAATCATTTCATACCCATACACTTCGCCTTTTGCGATGACTGCTAATAAACAGCCTTCGAGAACGCCTTTAAGCATTTGACTTGATGACATCTGCTTCTTCCCTTCAATCGACTAGCTATTTTGCAATGCAAGATAGCTTATGAATACAGATTATCATACACTATTTTGCTTTACAAGATAGTTCGAGTAATTATTTTCCTTTTTTAAAATAATTGGGCTTTTCTGCTATACATAGTGGACTTCCTCTCCTACATAAGTTGTGGTAAAGGAGGTTTTTTAGTGAAAAAAGTTATTTTTTTCTCCATTTTACCAATCATGCTTGTTTTATCTGCATGCTTCAACGATCCGATTCAGGATGATTTAATGGACTATGTTAATAAGGAAATGCTAACAGCCTTTGAGCTGGAGGCAACTGCTGTTTCTGCCTACGATCAAGTTTCAGGTTTAAACTATAGTGATGATATAACCATGTATGATGCTTTAGTATCAACCGTCATCCCAACCTACAATGAGTTTATTAAGGAATTGAATTCTGTTCCAATTGAAACAAGTGAGTTAAGGGAAATTCATGAGATTTATATAAAAGGCGCAGATCTTCAATATAATGCGTTTGTAAAAATTGTCAGGGCTCTTGAAACACAGGATCCGTTGTTGATAGAAGAGGCAAACGGTATGTTAGAAGAAGCCCGCTCTTTGCTTCGTGAATATCAAAATGAGATTGATAAGCTGGCAGAAGAGCATAATGTCGACTGGGAGGAAAAGAATAGTAGTACTTCCTCTATATAAAAAAAAGCGAAGCATTTTTTCTGCTTCGCTTTTTTTTATTTATTAGTTAGACTTTGGCTGCGGCGGACTTTTGGATAAAATAATATACCGCTTGCGAGTAGGATGACTCCGAACAGAAATGTCTTAATATCTGCTGTTCCTGCAATAATGACCCATATGGAGTAAATGGATGCAAGTACGCCGATTACCATGTCTAATTTCCGGCCTTTATTATGCACATATGTTTCTCCTGTGAAGGTAAGCTTCACTTGGAACAACGAGGCAATCAAGTATGGAACAAGATATGCCAATGTAGCAATGTAAATGACAAAATCAAATGCTTGTGAAATACTGTTTGACACAGTAGAGAAAATGAATAATTGTCCAAGTAGGTTTGTCAGCACTAAAGAAAATACTGGCATGCCATGCTTATTTTCTTTCTTAAAAGGATTTAAGAAAATCCCTTGCTTTGCAGCTTGATAAGGTATTTCAGCACTCAGCATTACCCAGCCGATTGTGGACCCAAATAAGCTGATCAGCCCGATACCAGCAAGAACTTTTCCGCCTATTGGACCAAGCACGACCTCAATGGCATCAATCAATGGTTTTTGTGAAGAAACCAGCGCTTCTTGACTTAACAGTCCCATAACCAATGTGCTTATGCCAATATAGATTGCTAGTGCAAGAAACAGTCCCAAAATCGTAGCACGTTTCACATCAATTTTCTTTTTGGCTCTGCCTGCAAACACAACGGCAGATTCAACACCAAGAAATGCCCACAGTGTCGTAACTGCTGCATTATTAACTTGTCCTAATAAACCAACTGAGTTGCCTGCTGCATCTATTTTTGCTTCAGCAAATGGCAGTATATTACTTGCTTCAAACGCAAACAGTGCAATGATTATAAACAGCAAAAATCCGACAACTTTAGCTGCAGTAGCAAGGAAGTTCAGTTTTCCTGCATTTTCAAGCCCGCGCAAAATAATAAAATGTGTCCCCCATAAAAGCAAGGTACAAACGGCGAATGTAAAGGCATTTCCGACTCTTAAAGTAAAGGAACCTGCTGTAAACAGGACAGCCTCACTAGTTAAAATAGGGAAAAACGTTGATAAATAACCGGCAAATGTTGTGATTATCGCAACATTTCCTGCAAGGTTCCCAATCCAGTATCCCCATGAGGACATAAAACCGGAAAGCAACGACAGGTTCGACCCTTCCTTAAACAACTGCTTTGCATATATTTGTGGACCACCAGTTAATTCAGGTTTTCTAATTGCTAAATTTCCAAAGACTAAAGCTGTAACTAATACTCCTAAACCAGTTAAAACCCATGCGAGTATGACACCTGCAGGGCTTGCTACCTCTGACAGAGAGCGAGGAAGCATAAAGATTCCCGAACCGACCATATTACCGACAACAAGTGATGTCAATATAGCCAGTCCAAGTTTATTACCATTGCTCATGATGTTTGTGTTCTCTCCTTTATTGTGTAATTGCTAGTTGTAAATTGGAGATTACTTGTAAATTGTTAAAAGCTATTACATATACTTCTACTATTTTTCCAAATTAAAATCAAAGAATACAAGCACATCCATTAGTAATTTCCATAAACGGCAATTTGGCTCTTTTTTTTGTGGGCCCTGCCTCCGTTCCAAATTAATCAAAATACGGTGAACGGTATATATATACCATACGGTAAGAAAACTAGTGCTGTCAATAATAACTTTTACCCTGCTAAAGTACTAAAATATTCTGAATAAAAAATCACAAAGTAAATAAAATAAAGCCAGCAGAAATGAATTCTGCTGGCTTTATTTTATAGTGTTGTAATAATAGGCTTATCTTTCGTAATGATTACGGTATGCTCATATTGTGCTACAAAGCTTTTGTTTTTCGTTGAGAATGTCCAGCCATCAGACTCTTCATACACCTCTTCAGCACTAGTCGAAATAAATGGCTCAAAGGCAATAACCATTCCTTCTTTTAGCAGGTCATTGTCCCATGAATCAAAATAATTAAGGATATGATCTGGCTCTTCGTGCAAGGATGTGCCGATACCATGGCCAGTCAGGTTTTTAATAACCGTAAATCCATGCTTTTTAGCCGTATTATAAACAAATTTTCCGATTCTGTTCTTTTTAGCACCTGGTTTAAAGCATTTAAGTCCTTCTTCAAACGCTTCTTTTGCTACTTCACATAATTTCACTAATTTAGGGTCTCCGTTGCCGACAACGAAAGACTTTCCAGTATCTGCGAAATAACCGTTTTTACTTGCCGAAACGTCAATATTTACTAAGTCGCCTTCCTGGATAACGCGGCTTCCCGGAATTCCATGAGCAACCTCATCATTTACAGAAATACATGTATAGCCTGGAAAATCATACATGTCCTGAGGTGCTGACACAGCGCCATTCTCTGCAAATAATTTTCCTGCCAGTTCATCCAATTCCTTTGTCGTGATGCCAGGAACCGTTTTTCTATATAGTTCTTCCCTAATTAAGCTGACTATTTTCCCAATTTCCATTAATCCATTAATGTCTTGCTCATTTTTAACAATCATAAAATTCTCCTCTTTGTTTCATCTAACGTTGATTAATTCATCCACTAAAACGTTATTATTATAGTCTAACATCCTTTATTAGTAAAATATATCCCCTTCCTAACAATTGTATAAGGTGATTTCTTTATCTCTGTTATATTGTTCCTTATTCAGGATATGTTTCTCGCAGAAATTTGACAGAGGATGTAATTAGCTCCTTTAAAACATCTATATTAATATCTGCGACTTTATTTATGTATACACAAGCCTTTCCAGTGGTGTGTTTGCCAAAGTGCTTTAGTAATTCCTCTCTTTTTTGTTCCCCAGGAGCAAAATAAAGACTGATTTTTGCCTTTCTTGGTGAAAAGCCCACTAATGGTGCATCTCCCTCGTGTCCTGTCGCGTATTTATAATGATAAGCTCCAAACCCAATAATGCTTGGTCCCCACATTTTTGGAGAATAATTGGTTGTTTCCGCAAAAATATCCACTAATTTATAAGCGTCTTCTCTTTTTTTTACGCTATCGATTGCTTCAATAAATTCAATCACACTATTTTCTGTTTCCTTTGTCTTTAATTCATACATTAGCCCAGGTTCAGCTCCTTTTATTAGCTTTTGTCTGCCATTGTTACTTTCATTTGCCTTCTTGCTTCATCTAGTATTTCCATTGTTATTAAAGTCTTTGCCCATGTATTGCGAGGTGATTCAATGGTATTTGATTGAATAGTCTCTATAAATTCCTTGATTTCATAGTACATCGGTTCTAACTGCTCGAGTTTGCTGATATCCTCTGCTGTTCCGTTAGGAATTAGGATCTCTGACTTTTTCGGGCTGGATATATGATGAATCAGCATCGTGCCGTCTTCTCCTTGGATTTCTGTCGGCAAAGTCGATTCAGATATGCAGGAGAACAATACATTCGCTCTAAATCCATCATATTCAAGCGTAATTTGGCCATTTCCATCAACACCAGTAGACAAAAGATTCCCAAAGGCAGCGATAGATCTCGGTGCACCAAACAATTCAACTATCGGGTATACAGTGTAAACACCTAAATCCATTAACGCTCCGCCAGATAGCTTTGGATTGAAAAGGTTAGGCAGTTCACCATTTTTGTATTGCTCATAAAAGGGAGATAATCGGCAATTGGCAGAGAAATAGGATTGTATTTTTCCGATTTTATGGATATTTTCCTTCACAGCAAGGAAATTTGGCATGAGTGTTGATTTCATCGCTTCCATTAATGTCACACCGTTATTCTTTGCTGCGGCCATCATCTTTTCTGCTTCTTCACGATTGGAGGCAAATGGCTTCTCACATATAACATGCTTTTTATTATTCATAAACAGTATTGCCTGTTCACAATGCAGACTATTCGGTGTAGCAATATATACTGCATCTATTTCTGTAGATGCTGCCATTTCCTCCAGATTATGAAATGCATGCTTGATTTCCTGCTTTTTTGCAAACTCCCGCGCCTTTTTTTCGGAGCGTGAATAGACAGCGCTTACTAAAAATTGTTCATGCTGTCTTCCTGCTTTAATAAATCTCTCTGTTATCCAGTTGGAACCAACAATGCCAAAACGTATCATGTCTCCACCACTTTCAATTTGATTATTACTAGAATAGCAGACTGTCAGATAAAAACATATGATGAGTACTTCATTTTACAAATTTGCTGTACGTGTCAATGGGAACTTTCTTAAATCATTGAAACATATTTGCTTTTTGCTAAACATAGACTTGGATGTACAAGCAGTTGTGATGGAGGGAGAAAAATGAGCCTAAGCATATTACTTGGCTATATTTTATTAGGTTTTACGTTAGCTGCGCCAATAGGTCCTGTTAATTCAGCCCGGCTCGATAAGGGCATCAAAAATGGCTTTTGGCATGCGTGGGTTGTCGGCATTGGCTCTATGGTCGCAGATGCAATCTTCATGCTGATGGTGTATCTTGGCATGGTGAATTTTTTAGAATTATCTTATGTGCAGGTTTTTCTTTGGCTTTTCGGAGGATTTATCTTTATTTATACAGGTGTTGAAAGCATTATTAGCGCAAATTCTATTAAACTGGATGATATAAGAGGGAAAGACTCCTTATTCAAATGCTTTATTACTGGGTTTATTTTATCTGCAACAAGTCCATTGTCCTTTCTGTTCTGGCTTGGAATTTATGGATCTGTTTTAGCAAAAACAGCAGCAGAAAATGGTACAGGCATGTTGCTTCTATACAGCAGTATGATCTTTATCGGACTTACAATTTGGGATGTTATCTTTGCGGCACTTACTTCTGGTTTTAGAAGATTTCTAAATAAAAATACATTAAGAATAATCTCTATAATCTCAGGCGTCACGCTCTTATTATTTGGTGTTTACTTTGCGTTCCAAGGACTTAATAAGCTATTTTACTAGAAAAAAAGGAACGGTTAAACCCGTTCCTTTTTTTCTGCTATATTAGTTAGGAAGTCCCCAAACGGATACACTCTGCCCATCAACTAGAAAATCGGCAAAGCCATCCTCTTCAATGACAATTTCTTCGTTTCTTGTGTTTGTTAGGTCAATCCACGTTTCGCCAGCGCGCTCCGTGCCTACAAACATGCGCTTACTGCCTTCCATATCATTTGAAATGACGACAGCACAGCCTGAATTTTCGATATTTTCATCACCATGTCTAACCCAGCCGATAACATTTTTGTCATCAAAATAATCATCCTGTTGTCCGTACGCTTTCTTTTTCCTTGCGTAAAGAAGAGGATCAATCGCCATTTGTTTGCCGTCAACAGGAACAGGCCCTTTTATTCCATAATAATCTCCATAAAACACACATGGATAGCCGTCCTCTCGCAACAAAATTAAGCTATAAGCAATCTGCTTAAACCAATCCTCCACCCACGACTCTAACGATTCATTCGGCTGTGTGTCATGATTATCGACAAATGTGACACTATTCATCGGATGAAGTTTAACTAAGGTATCATCAAATATTGTTGATAAATCAAACTCACTGCCTTGTATGGATGCTGTATGTAGCTTATAGTGGAGCGGAACATCAAACAAGTCAATAGTGTAATCCATCTCCTCTAAAAATTGCTTGCATTCATCGATTTCGCCTTTCCAAAACTCGCCGACAAAGTAAAAATCATCGCCTTTTTCTTTCTTTAAGTTAACAGCAAAATCCTTAATGAATTCATGATTAATATGTTTGATAGCATCAAGGCGGAAGCCATTGCATGAAAGTGTATCACTTATCCATGTTCCCCATTTGAACATCTCTTCCCTGACCGTTTCATTGTTAAAATCGATATTGGAGAACATTAAGAAGTCGTAGTTTCCTAACTCTTTATCGACATTATTGTTCCAATACTTGTTCTCACCAAGTATACGGAATACACCCTCCTTCTCTTCTTTAGCATCATAATCTGTGCCATTAAAGTGGTTGTAATTCCATTGGAAATCAGAATATTGCCCATTTCTGCCAGGGAAAGTGAATTTCGTCCATCCTTCAATATCGTAAGGTTCTGAAATATCTTCTTCCCGATTATCTGGATTCACTTCGACAACCTTAAAGGTTTCTAATTCATCTGCTCCAGCTTTATGGTTCATGACAATATCGACATAGACAGAAATGCCGACATTATGGCAAGCCTGTATCGCTTCAAGCAGCTCCTCCTTTGTTCCATATTTCGTACGGACTGTTCCTTTTTGATCGAATTCCCCTAAATCGTAAAGATCGTATATGCCATAGCCATTATCATCCTGTGTAATTCCTTTTGTCACAGGCGGAACCCATACAGCATCAATTCCTGCATCCTTCAGTTCACTTGCTCTTTCCTTCAATCTCTTCCAGTGGTTTCCATCTGCATCTAAATGCCATTCGAAAAATTGCATAATTGTCTTGTTTTCCATATAAACACTCCTTGTATTTTATGATTATGCCTAATAAGTACCCCAATTTCTTTTTTTTAAAGCATTTAGCCAGTTAATTAGAAAATTTTTTTCATGGGATTTTTTCGTATTGCGAAATATTAATAATGCATTTACAATAAAAAAACAGAATAATCAAAAATAATAGACGATAAAGGAGCAGCAATGAATAAGAAGATTTTTTTATACGTGAAGGCATTTTCAGATCTGGGAACATATATGGATTTAATTGCTATAAATGTTTTAATGTACGCTGCAACCGGGAGTACTGGCTTGCTTGCTGCTACAATGGCATTCCGCACAATTGGAGGCTTGATTTCAAGCGTTTTTTCAGGGGTTCTTGCAGACAGATTTGACAGACGAAAGATTATGATACTCGCTGATATACTACGAGCTGCCATCATATTGTTACTGTTGTTTTTTCCTAATCCTGTCATGATTATTGCAGTATGCTTTTTGATTGGTTTCACCACTAGCCTGTTTTCGGTTAGCTATAGTGCAGAAATTCCGCAAATATTTGGTGAGGATAAAGTAATCCAAACAAACGCACTTATAGCAAGGCTGACATCGGTAAGTCTAGTGTTCGGATTTATCGGTGCTGGAATAATAACGAATGTGGTTGGATATAAATGGACGTTGATTATAGATGCCGTTACCTATATTTTATCTGCATTGATTTTAATGAAAATGAAATGGCAAACATCCACTGCACAAAAAAACGCAACCTCTGCCGCTGGAAGTGTAAAAAAAATCCTATCAAGTCTCAGCAAGGATTTAAAGGAAGTTAACGCCTTTATCTTATTAGCTCCAATGCTGTTATTAGTTAATGCCGTTTTTTTAATAGGATCCTTTGCCGGAGCATCCCACAACTTAGGGATTCCCCTTCTGGCTGAAATGATTAGCGAGGAGAAGCAAAGCTTATATTATGGTCTGATTTGGGGAGCATGGGGACTCGGCTCTGTTTTTTCCACCATGATTATTCCGAAAATCAAATTTAACGATGATAGAAGTCTTTATTATGCAGCCTTTTTTTCGGCAATGCTCATGTCAGCAGGCTTTATCACTTTCTTTTCAAACAGTAATAGTTGGCTTATTCTTGCATTTGCCTTTTTTACAGGGATTTTTGATGCAACCTTTACAACCCTGCATGCTGTCATTCTTCAAAAAACCAATAATCATATTAGAGGGAGAATATTTGGTGTTGGCATGCTGTTAAAATCGCTTGGATTTGCCCTCGGCTTTATTGTTGCACCAATTGTGCTTGAGGCAAGCTCTTTAAAAATAATGGTATGGATTTTCCATGGCACATTAATTTCAGCAACACTTTGCATTATTTTCTACGCAACACATTTACATAAAAAAGGAAAACAGTTGAAGAGTGTCTCTTAGCAAAAAACAATCCCCGGCAATTTGCAGGGGATTGTTTTTGTATTATTGCATACGATTAAATTCAGCTTTAATCTTTTGCAGTAATTCCGGGTTTGTTAATACTTCATACCCAGTTAACGCCATAGATTTAGCGCCGACAATCATTGCTTCTCTTGCCTGATCTGTCATCGCTGCCTCTCTGAATTCATGTGTATGGCATGCATACGCTTCGTTACAAATTTTAATATAAGGATGAATAGACGGCACTGCTTGGCTTACATTCCCCATATCAAGAGAACCAGAGCCATCTCTTTGTTCATAAATTTCCTCAACAGGTATGCCAAGAGACACTAGTTCGTTTGTGAAAGCTTCTGAAAGGGTGTCATTTGAAATCATATCATCATAAGAGAATTCATAGTTTGATACTTTAAATGTTGTACCAGTTTGCAGGGCAGCACCTTCTGCACACTTCTTCACCTTTTCAACTAGTTCATTAACATACTCTCTTTTGGCAGCACGAACATAGAATTGAGCAACAGCATAATCAGGTACAACATTCGCTGCTTTTCCGCCTTCTGGGATAATACCATGAATACGAGCATCTGAGGTTACATGCTGGCGCAGTGCGTTAATGCTGTTGAATGTTTGGATAACGGCATCTAATGCATTAATGCCCATATGCGGACTTGCAGCTGCGTGTGCTGCTTTTCCGAAAAATTCAAATTGAATCGCATCCATTGCAAGAGATGCACCGCTTTTCATATTATTATCAAGTGGATGAACCATCATAGCCACATCAAGCTCTGAAAAGATGTCCTTCTCTGCCATTGTTACCTTGCCGCCCTTTGTTTCTTCTGCAGGCGTTCCATATACGATTACCTTTCCGCCAGTCTCAGCAAGCACCTTGCTAAGACCGATTCCTGCTGCAATTCCCATTGTGCCAATCAAGTTATGACCGCATGCATGTCCGACTTCTGGCAGCGCATCATATTCTGACATAAAGCCGATAACAGGACCTTCTTTTCCACTATCAAATACGGCCCGAAAGGCAGTTGGCAGACCACAAAACTCTCTTTCGACCTCAAAGTCATGATCTAATAATGTTTTAATTAAAATAGCGCTCGCCTTGAATTCTTCATGTCCAAGTTCTGGATTTTCCCCAATATATATACTAATTTCCTCGAATGTTTTTTTATGTTGTTCAATTGTGTCAATGATTGTTTGTTTCAACTAAACCTTTCCCTTCTCCCTATAATGATACTATTTTACCAAAATTATTAGAGATTAACATTATAAAATGATTAAAAATTATATTTTAAGCATATTTATACAAAAAACAAAAAATGAAAAAGACAGACCTTATCGCCTGTCTTCTTTATTAACCGCTTATATTTTTTCCGTAAAAAATTTCATTCATCTCTACAGTGAGCTTTTCGGTTATGTCTGCTTGCTCCTTTTCACTGAGCTCATCTGCCGTATAACCGAATAAATAATTATTTAAGTCAAATTGCTTTAGCTTGCATTTCGTATGAAAAATATTTTCTTGATAAATATTCACATCAATCATATCGAAAATTTTCTGCGCTTCTAATGGAATATAATTCTGTATGGAATTAATATCATGGTCAATAAACAATTTATGGCCATGAATATCACGTGTAAACCCTCTGACTCTGTAATCAATAATCATAATGTCAGTATCAAAGGAATGGATTAAGTAGTTAAGTGCCTTTAAGGGAGATATCTCTCCACATGTAGAAACATCTATATCTGCTCTAAATGTGCTGATTCCTTCATCTGGATGATATTCTGGATAAGTATGAACAGTTATATGACTTTTATCAAGGTGGATAACAACAGAATCAGGCAGGGGCCCAGGAGATTCTTCAAATACATCCTCTGGAGCCTCCGCCACAGGACCTTCAGAAACTAGCAGTGTCACACTTGCTCCCTGCGGTTCATAATCCTGTTTTGCCACATTTAAAACATGTGCTCCGATAATTTCCGCCACATTCTTTAAAATGCTTGTTAATCTATCAGCATTATATTGCTCATCAATGTATTGAAGATAGCTTTCTCGTTCTTCCTTTGTTCTTGTATAGCAAATATCATACATGTTGAAGCTCAGTGATTTTGTCAAATTATTAAATCCATGCAATTCAATGCGTTGTTCAGGTGTTAAGCTCATGTTCGTAATCCCCCTATTTGTGCTAAAAATAAGTGCACTTTCAAATAGTCTTATGTTACCCCTATCTGTTTGAAAATAACCACAAGTATAGAAGTGTAACAAAAGTAAGCTATAGAGGGATTAGTTGATCAGAACATACTCAGTGAATATTTTTTCGCCAGAATTTCAAGCAGTTTTAAGCCGGCAACACTATTTCCTTTATCATCAAGAGCAGGTCCAGAAATACCAATACCGAAACGATTAGGAACAGCTCCTAAAATGCCGCCAGAAACACCACTTTTAGCCGGGATGCCAACACGTACAGCAAACTCGCCTGATGCATTATACATGCCGCATGTAACCATAAAGGTCTTACAAATTCGGGCAACATGTGCTGGCATAATTCTGTTGTTTGTACCTGGCTCTACCCCGTCCATGGCGAAAATAATGCCAATTCGAGCTAAATCGAGACAATTTACTTCAATCGCACACTGTTTCGTATACAGATCTAGCAGCTCTTCAACATCCTCATTAATAATGCCATGCTGCTTCATGAAGTGACATAAGGCTCTGTTTAAATGAGAGGTTTCATATTCTGATCTTGCTACCTCTTCTGAGTAACTGATATCATCATTGCCAGAAAGCTTTTTCACAAATTCAAGGATGTTGTCAAACCGTTCTTTAACAGAGCTACCTTTTATCATGCTAGTTACAGCAAGTGCACCTGCATTTATCATCGGATTTAATGGCTTGGATGGATTACTCATTTCCAGCTTTACAATCGAATTGAAGGGGTCTCCTGTCGGTTCATAGCCGACTTTTTGGAACACAGTGTCTTCTCCTGACTCCATCAGCGCCAGTGCAAGTGTTAGTACCTTTGAAATGCTTTGCAGCGTAATTTTTTCTTTGATACAACCGGCTGAATAACAAGTGCCGTTCGGGTATATAACCGCTATCGACAGATTATCTGGGTTTGCTTTGCTTAACGCTGGTATGTAATCAGCAACTTTTCCTTCCTTTGTGTAGCTTTTTGCTTCTTCTAATATAACTTCTAACTCTTCTACCGTTTTACATGGCATCCTTTATCACCAACTCTTTTAATATCGTTTTCCTTCATTATTTCCTTATCAGAAGGAAATAAACTTACCTGCCAAAACAAGCACGCTTCTATATACTTATACTACACAAAAAGACTGGAAACAATCACCAACCTAGTTTATGTAATCTAAAAAAGGACTGGAATCGTTGCTTCCAGTCCTTTTTTTTAGTTAATGTTTTTTAGCTGTTCATGCAGCATTTTTTCAATGTCCTCTTTCGGCAGAGGTTTGCTGTAGTAGAAGCCCTGCCCGAGAACACAATGGTTATGTTTTAAAAATTCTAGTTGTTCTTTTTGTTCAATTCCCTCGGCGATAACCGAGAAGTTCATATTATGTCCCATATCGATGATGGCCTTAACTAAGGAACCTTTGTGAACTGGGTCTGTAATATCATCAACAAAAGTTTTATCAATTTTAATCGTGTCAATCGGTAAATGCTTTAAGTAGCTTAATGACGAATAGCCTTTGCCAAAGTCATCTATTGAAATATTAAAACCATATGCTTTTAGTTTATGAAGTATCTCTAAGGATAAATCCATATTTTGCAAGGTGCTTTCTGTAATTTCCAATTCAATCATTTTTGTATTTAATCCATATTTGTCGACATGCTCCCCAATAATTTCAGCAAAATCAGAACAATGAAATTGTCTTGCTGAAATATTAATCGACATTTTTATGTCATTAATGCCTTGCTTATTCCATGCCCTCATTTGCTGGGCTGCTTGTTTGATAACCCAATCGCCAATCGGCACGATTAAATTTGTCTCTTCTGCTATTGGAATAAATTCTGCCGGAGAAACAAAGCCGAATTTCGGATGATTCCAGCGTAGTAATGCTTCGACACCGAATATTTCCTCTGTAAGAATATTAAATTGCGGCTGGTAATACAATGAAAGCTCCTGCTTTTTAATCGCCTTTCTTAGCTCCATTTCCAGCATCATTTTTCGGGCGCCACTTTCCTCGAGTGCATGTGAATAAAACTGATAGTTATTTTTTCCATTTTCCTTTGCTAAATACATAGCGGCATCGGCATTTTTGATTAACGTTTCCTGATCCTTACCATCTGCTGGATAATTACTGATGCCTATGCTTGGTGTAACGAAAAATTCCTCTGTTTTAATTATTAGCGGCTGGTTGAAGGCCTCTAGTATAGTATTTGCCTTTTGCTTTACTTCCAGCAAATTTGCATTTTCGAGAATTATCACAAATTCATCACCGCCAAGCCGTGCGACAAAATCTTCGTCTTTCAGCGATAAGCTAAGAGTATTGGCTACCTTTTTCAAAATTATATCGCCGGTAGAGTGTCCTCTTGTGTCATTGATTCGCTTAAACTGATCCAAATCTAAAAACAATACGTATAAGGAATCGACTGCAGGACTATGAAGGCGTTCATGCAAATGAACCATACAGCTGTACCTGTTCGGCAGCTCTGTTAACGTGTCATGATAGGCTAATTGCTTAATTAAGTTGTCCGATTTTTTTCGTTCGGTAATATCACGTCCGACAACAAGCACCGCATGCCTTCCTGCATACATAATTGGCATGCAGGACAGCTCCACATCAATAATTCTTTGCTGTAATGTTTTAACTTGAACTTCTACTCTTAAATTCTTGGCGCCATTTATAGAAAATTCGCTATCAATTTTTTCATAGTCTTCCTTCGACAGCAAATCATAAACGGTGTTACCGACAAGCTCAGCAGGGCTGACAGCGCCAATAAGCTTGCTTCCTGCATAATTGATATACAGCATTTCATAGTTGCTGACTACAGCAATTATATCCGGTGACATCTCCACAAGCGTGCTGAAGCGGTCCTCGTTTTCTTTACTTTCTGTTATATCAAAAAAAATACTTGTAAACTCTGTCCTTTTGCCATTGCCATCAAAACCGGGTATACCTTTGTCTTTAATCCAGCGAATTCCGCCGTCCGGCTTAACAATTCGGTAAATACTTGTGACTTCCGCTCCTATACTTAATGCTTCTAGCCTTTCTTCTATTACATGATAATCGTCTTCATGAACAGATTCTTTCCATAAATCATTATTTTGATAGAATTCTGCAATGGATCTGCCATAAATCCTTTCCATACCAGAAGTAATTAGCAGTGTTCCAGTCTTGTAATCATGATACCAAATTGCCATATCCATTGTTTCAAAAATGGTCTGAAGCTTCATACTGCTATTTCTCAATTCTAATATGATTATTGAAATATTCTTTAATAGTACCAGCAGCGAAAATATTGTTACGAGACTGAAGATGGTATGCAGAATAATAAATACAGTATGATTCAAATAGTGGTAAAAGATATTTACAAGCATTGATAGAACAACAAATAAACAAAGGGTAATGATCCATTTCGTTTGACTGTTTTTATAGACCATTGTTGCTTTCACCTATCTTTCATTATCCCTGTTTCTTTGTGGGTCTTCATTTAGTACCCAATTTCTCTTTTTATCGGCATATTAATGGGTTTTGTTGAGTGCTCGTACACTTTTATCCATAAAAAAAACAGGAAGGCTGTTCTTCCTGTTACATTTTGAAGATGCTAATCTTTTGAAAAGGTTTATTACTAAAAAGAGACAAACAACAGCCTTTATGAATCTTCAGCAAGAAATTAGTGCAGCGCAGCCAAAATGACTCCAACAGTAATAAGGCCAATTCCTACTCCGTTAATGAGACTGATTTTTTCCCCTAAAAAAATAATGGCGATTATTGCTGCTAATACTACGCTTAATTTATCAATCGGTGCAACCTGTGTCACCTTACCTGTTTTTAACGCGAGAAAATAAAACAGCCACGATGTTGCACCTGCAATACCACTGAGTACAATAAAAAGGAAATTCTTTTTGTCAGATATTATTGTTGGGATTTTATGAAGATTGCCTTCTATTGCAACAACAACTAAAAGAAAAAGTGCCATGATAATTGCTCGGACGGCTGTAGCTGTATTGGAATCAATATTTTGCAGACCCACTTTTCCGAATATCCCAACTAAAGCAGCGCAAACTGCAGAAAGTATAGCAAAAAGTAACCAAGACAAACAAATTCCTCCTTTTTATGTATTATGTTTGGTAATGCAAATTTTACTCTTTTATCGTAAAATTTGTAAAAATCTCCTCTTATATTTAGATTTTTTCCTTTTTAATAAATACAGAGTATATTTATAGGTTTTATAGATTCAAGTATATTGACAGTTAGTATACCTCTATAATAACATTAATAATATTCAAAAAACTTTAGTGTCCTAAAAGGAGAATGTACATGAAATTTGGATTTTGGCTACCTATTTTTGGTGGATGGCTGCGAAATGTTGATGATGAGAACATGCCTCCTACATTTGATTATGCAAAAAAGGTCATTCAAAGTGCAGAAAATTGGGGCTATGATACGACTTTAATAGCGGAATTATACTTAAATGATATTAAAGGTCCTGAAACAGATTCAATTGAAGCATGGTCAACGGCTGCTGCTCTTGCTGCTGTGACAGAAAAAATAGAAATCATGACAGCAATCCGTCCTGGCTTCCATAATCCTGCTGTTGCGGCTAAAATGGCTGCCAATATCGATCATATAAGTAATGGCAGGTTTACTTTGAACGTTGTATCTGCTTGGTGGGAGGAAGAAGCAAGGCAATATGGTGGAATCTTTACAGAGCATGATGAAAGATATGAACGTACAGAGGAATTTTTAGCTATTTTGAAAGGTTTATGGACAGAAGAAACTTTTAGCTTTAAAGGTAAGTTCTATGATATCAAAGATGCGAAGCTTGCTCCAAAGCCTGTTCAAAAGCCAAATCCGATTATTTATGCTGGTGGCGAAAGTCCAAAAGGCAAAGCTGTTATTGCGGAAAATTGTGATGCATATGTCATGCACGGCGGAACAGTTGACGAGATTTCAGTTAAAATAAAGGATATGCAAAACAAAAGAACAGAACTTGGCAAGGAGCCTTTTTCCTCCTTCGGAATGGCAGCATATGTGATTTGCCGTGATACACAAGAGGAAGCAGAACAAGAGCTTGCTAGAATTACAGATGTCAAGGAATCCTCTGCTTATGCTGGGTTTGTTGACTTTGTTAATAAATCACAGCTCGAACAGCAAATTAAATTGCAAGATTATTCTGTTTCTAACAGAGGACTTAGACCTGGTCTGATTGGTACGCCTGAGCAAATAGCCAAAAAGATACTTGAGTATGAAGATGCTGGAATTAACCTGCTGTTGCTGCAGTTCTCTCCACAGCTAGAAGAGATGAAAAAGTTCTCTGAACAAGTTATGCCGCTTGTAGAATCATTAAAAATAGAAAGAGAAGTGAGCAAATAATGAGCAAAGTATATGTTATCCATGAAAACAGTGAATGGACTGTTCATTTAACGAAGCGTCTGGAGGAGCTTCATATTCCCTTTGAAGAATGGGATTTATCAGAAGGTAATTTCGATTTATCGGAAGCTCCTCCTGAAGGAATCTTCTACAGCCGAATGAGCGCATCTTCGCATACGAGAGGACATCGTTATGCAGCAGAATATACTGGTGCTGTCCTTGAATGGCTCGAATCTTATGGCAGAACGGTTATTAATGGAACAGGTGCTTTAAGACTGGAAGTAAGTAAAGCAGCACAGTATGCCGCTTTATTCAAGCATGGCATTCAAACACCGAAAACGCTCGTGGCAACTGGCAGTGAACAAATTATCCAAGCAGCAAAAAAGCTTGGTGACCCCTCCTTTATCACAAAGCATAATCGAGCAGGAAAAGGCTTAGGTGTTCGCTTATTCCACTCCATTGAGGAGCTTGAGAGATATGTGTACGGACCAGAATTCGAAGAGCCTGTTGATGGGATTACCTTAATTCAACAATATATTGAATCACCAGATCAAAGCATCACTCGGTGTGAGTTTGTTGGCGGAAAGTTTGTTTATGCCGTTAAAGTCGACACGGCTGGCGGTTTTGAGCTGTGCCCTGCGGACGCTTGCCAAATCAATGATCTTTTCTGCCCTGTTGGCGAACAAGTAGAGGAAAAGCCAAGCTTTTCCATTCAAAAAGACTTCCAAGAACCAGTTATCGAAAAATACGAGCAATTCCTCCAAGCACAAGGCATTTATGTTGCCGGAATTGAATTCATGAAGGACAAGAATGGTACTCTTTACACGTATGACATTAACACGAATACTAATTATAATGCCGATGCAGAGAAGGAAGCAGGGATTTTTGGCATGCTGCAGCTAGCTCAGTATTTACAAGGATTACTTGAGAGTCAATCTGGAGTGGCCAATTAATAGCATTTACATTTTTTAAGGACTGGCTGTCACAGACAGTCCGTTCTTTTTTTCGCCAGCTATGATATGATATGAATGGATTGAAAAAGTGGAGGCGAAGCAATGGCTAAACAAAAATATTATGTAGTGTGGAATGGACGAAAGCCAGGTATTTATACGACATGGGCAGAATGTGAAAAACAAACAAAAGGGTTTCAAGGTGCTGCCTTTAAATCTTTTCCTACACTATCAGAAGCTGAGCAAGCATATAATCAAGGTGCAGCCAGCCGTTCTGTCTCAAACGGAAAAACGGGTGCTTCAGCCCAGAAAAGCAGCACTGCTGCACCAATTGACGAAAACAGCATCTCTGTTGATGCGGCATGCAGCGGAAATCCTGGCATGATGGAATATCAAGGTGTGGACACATTGACTGGAGAACGAATATTCCACTATGGTCCTGTTTTTGGCACAAATAATATTGGGGAATTTTTAGGAATTGTTCACGCATTGGTGATGCTGAAAAAACTTGGAAAAGACACAACTATATATAGTGACAGCATGACTGCACTCTCCTGGGTACGTAACAAAAAAGCGAACACAAGCCTTAAACGTGATCATCGTACAGAGGAACTGTGGCAAATGATTGAACGAGCTGAAGCTTGGCTGAAGGCAAATACATACAATAACAAAATCATCAAATGGGAAACACACATACATGGTGAAATAAAAGCTGATTTTGGGCGCAAATAAGCGTGAGAGCATATGCTCTCACGCTTTATTCATTGTGCTGCCAATAATTCGACTATTTGATTCTCCATCATTTTACCAGAGCTTTCATCAATAAGATGATTCAGCATGATGGCAAAGATATAATTCTTACCGCTTTTACTTTCTACATAACCGGAAAGGGAACTAACTGCTGACAAAGTTCCGGTTTTTGCTTTTACTTTCCCTAATGTATTTTCCGATTGCAGACGATTGCGTAAAGTACCGCCAATCATTCTGTCTTTATTACCGGAAACAGGGAGCGCTTTTTCATAATCAGAAAACCAAGCTTCCTTCTGAATATGGTAAAGCAATGTCGATAAATCATTTGCCGTAATCAGGTCAATAGGAGAAATACCAGAACCATCCCGAATTAGCATGCCGCTCGTATCCAGTCCGAATTTCTTCATTTCTTCCTTAAGTACTGCAACACCCTTTTCAAAGCTGCCTTCGCCTTTTTCGACTTTTCCTAATTCCTTTAACAATGTTTCCCCTATCGTATTATTACTTAGCTTCAAAAATGGAACTACTATTTTCGACAATGGCAGTGACTTATGAACAAGAATTGGTGTTGACAGCTCTGGGGTGATCCCTTCCTTTACTTCACCAGTCCAGGTAATATCTTGATTTGTTAATGCTTGCTGGAACACATCAAGTACTAATTCAGGAGGATTTTCAATTGCAACCCAGTTTTTCGTTGCTCCGCTTCCTACCGGAATATTCCCCTTTATTGTGATTGAATTTTCACCATGCTTCCGAACAGACTGGATATTTTCCTTGCCATCCTTATTAACAGTGCTTGTACGATTAGCAATATCCAGATTAGAAACGGAAGGTTTAATTGTCAGCTTTGCTTGACTGCCTGCATTTGCTCCAGGACTTGCTTTAATCATAATTGTGCCTGCATCATATTCTTTATCAGGTGACATCGTCAATCCAGAAACAGGTGCTCCGTAATAGGTGGATTCATCACTCCAAGCCAAATCAATGGAATAAGGAACATCATCATACCAGCTTGCATCACCAATGATGCTGCCATTGATTTTCTTGATTCCTTTATCATGTAATGACTTAGCGATATTCTCAAGGTCACTTTGAAGTAAAGTGGTATCGCCTTTGCCTTTTACGTATAAGTTTCCTGATAAAACTCCATTCACAAGCTTTCCGTCTGTATAAATCACTGTGTCAAAGGTGTAGTCACTTCCTAATACAGACAGAGCAGCGGATGCTGTTAACAGCTTTAAATTAGAAGCTGGCGCTAATCTTGTATGAGCCATTTGTTCATAAACAACCTTACCGCTGCTCTGCTCACGGATGCTTATACCAGCAAGACTTCCTTTTAGCTTTGGCATGGATGTGAGAAGCTTATCTAATTCTGCTTCTAAATCCTCTGTGTTTCCTTGTGCTTGTACTTCAAGCTCATATGGTTTTGTTCCATTCAGCTGTACGACAATTATTCCAAGGATAATCAGCAGCAAGACAAGTTTTTGTCGTTTCAAAGGCAAACCCACCCCTTTTCTAAGGCATATGTAAAGAACTATTATGGACAGAAAAAAAGGAGCTTAGTCAATTAATGCTGACAAACTGGACAAAAGAAGGTTTTCTTGGAAGAGATTTCAGTTTTCACAATTTTACTGCCACATCTTTGACAAGATTGACCTTCACAGTCATACACACGGCATTTATCATTATAAGCTCCTGTTTTAGTATCTCCGACGAAAAGAGGATGCTCCATATACCCGCCAATTTCTGTTGCCTCTGGTAATACTGTTCGAATCGATGTATAGAGAGCCGAACGCTCGTCCCCACTTAAATCCTCCAATTTACTTTCCGGTAACAGCCTTGCATCATAACATATTTCGTCAGAATAACAATTGCCGATTCCTGACAAAAAATGCTGATCGACCAGCTTTAGCTTCAACATGCCCCGCTTTTTTTCTATATAGCTTAAAAACTGTTCTTCCGTAAAGCTGGCATCTAATGGCTCTGGTCCTAAATCTGCCAATTCCTGCTCCACTTCTTGTTCAGTGTACAGATGAAGGTATCCGAGTCTTAAACCGATGAAATAGAGATGTTTTTCTCCAAAGGAAAGCTGCACCTGCACTGTTCGTTTCGGCTTATCCTTTTCTTCTGAATAATACATCCACCCCCCAAGCATTAAATGCAGCAGCAGCACCTTATTATTGCTTAACCGAAACAACAGATGCTTTGCCCGCCTCTCAACAGCTTGTATGGTAGTACCGCGAACGGCGCCAATAAATAAAATTGGTGCGACATTAACCGATTTTTCTCTGTTTATGATGACATCTGTAATCATCTTATTTTGCAGGAGCTGATTTAGGTTGCGTTTGTAATTTTCCATTTCTGGTAATTCAGGCATGTGCATACCTCCAAGGGTTAGTTTCTTCCCTTTATATTCTGATAGCGCATAGCTTTTCATGCATAAAAAAACTCCGCACCTATATATGTGCAGAGTTCACTTAAAGCTTAGTTTTTTTTAACTATTTCATACCCAAGCTTATCGATAGCATGTTCAATACCTTGCTCTAATGTTGAAAATGTTGGAATGGTCCGTAAATCAACGCCTGAATTAATAATTTGCACACCTAATGTCGGACTAATGCCGACAAGAATGCATTCTCCGCCTAAAAGGGCAACTGCCTTAACCAATCCCTGTAAACGGAAAATGATGTATTCGTCAAAGTCACTAATTGCTGTCATGTCAAGCAGCAAATAGGTTGCTCTTTGCTTGGAAAATGCAAACAACGTTTTTTGAAGTAATCCCTCAAAGCGCTCATCATTAAATTTACCAACAAGAGAGACAGCTAAAATCCCTTTCATGACAGGCATGATTGGTGTAGATAGGTGTTTTACCAGGTCTGAAAGCTCCTTTGTTCTATCTTCCACTTTTTGTTCAAGCTGATTTATATATGCCTGCTCTTTTTGGCGAGCTAGTTGGTGAATGTTATCATTTGGCGTAATGGAGGATGGATAAATTTCAATCTCGTCAAATTCATCGCCATTAAGCTGTGATTTGTTTACCTTATACCACATATTTTCTTTAAACAAAGCTGTAAGCACACCTGCCCAATGGCTTGGAAGAAGAACAATTGCCTGCTCTTTTTTCATAGATTGATAGATGCGATGCTCCCAGCTGTTCTTAAGCTTTAGAATGACCTTTTTCTCATCGAGACAGAAATGTGTGACTTTGATTTTTCCCCAGCCGGCATTTCGATATATATCCATATATTGTTCAATGACATCTCTTGTATCAATCCTGTCCTTATAATAGCTGCTAACTAGCTCTCCCATTCGAAATCCAGTCGCTTCAAGGACAGTATTTGATACATCATTACCTGAAACCTCAATGATTGTACTAATAAACAATTCAATGGCAGAGTCCCAAAACAGCACAGACTGAGCTCCATCAAAAGAGAAAATCCCTTTGTCTTTATTCCAAGTAAATACAGTGTTGTCTACTTGTGTGCGTATAATTGAATCTCCCATGCTATTCTCCTCACTTATTTCTCGTCTAACAGACAACCTAAGGCGAACATAAAGCTGTAAAACAATTCTAATGCTGCAGCTACACTCAACTCCTCTGTAAATCCTTCCATATATTCGATTGGAAGGTTCACATCCCAAAGGCCATCTTGATTATTAAACATAAGGCTATATGGTGTTTCGCTGCCTAGCTTTTCGGAAAAGTACGAACGGATGACCTGCTCTTGCTTCTTAGGAGCACGGAAGCCGAAAAGTCCGTCATATTTGCGGAAAACAGAATCAACCTCCAATGTCAGCCCGTCTACTTGAATCATGTCAAACAAATCTGTTTCTACATATAAATATTCATCGAGATTGGTTTTCAGCAGAGAAATTTTTTCTTCTAGAAATGAAGCAGACAAACCTTCTTTTACTGTTTCGTCACTTTCTTTATTAGCAAGCTCCATGTAGAATTCACCTAGTTTTTCTGAAAATGACACAATGACGATGCCTTCTTCAGCTGCAAGCCCGTTCTCAAGCAAATAAGCTTTTTCAACTGAAAGAGCAGCAATTTTTTCATTCTCTGACTTACTTTCAAGATATTTCTTCATATTTTTGTTTATCATTTAGTCTAACTCCTTTATGCCGTACTTATTTCTTTTTTGAATGTTTTGGCTTAAAAATCGCACTGCCTGTGTTTCTTTTGCCTTTTTTGCTGCTAAACGTTCTTTCCTGCTTTGCTCCATCCTTGCCCTTGCTGCTAGCATTCCTGTCCTGCTTCCCTTTTGGTTCACCTGAATGCTGTTTTTTTCTGCCTTGTCCAGCCTTTGCTTTCTGAGCTGATCGGAAGCCTGGTTTACGTTTAGTATGGTCCGTTTTTGTATTAGTAGCTTGCTCTGAGCTGTCATCCGTCTTTTTCAGCTGCTGCATCTTTGTTATCGTGATGCCAAGCTCCTGCTCTATCATATCCAATGTTTCACGGTCATCTGATGAATAGAAGGTAATGGCCGCGCCCTCCATACCAGCTCTGCCTGTTCGTCCAATTCTATGCACATAGCTTTCTGCATCAGCAGGTATGTCATAGTTGAATACATGTGTAATGCCATCAATGTCTAGTCCTCTTGCAGCAACATCTGTCGCAATTAATATCGGGAATTTGGCATTGCGGAAGTCCTTCATCACTTGCTCTCGTTTTGCCTGTGAAAGGTCACCATGCAGCTCCCGACAATCTAAGCCATTGTTTCGGAGAACTTCATATAATTTGCTCACTCTTCGCTTTGTTCGGCAAAATACAACAGCCATATATGGTTGGTACGTTTTTATAAGAGTCATTAACGTTCCTTGCTTAGCTCTGTCTGTTGTATGCATAGAAAATTGCTGAACCGTTGCAGCTGGCCCTTGTTTTTTCTCTACTGTCATGTATTCAGCATTTATCATGTATTTCTTGGCAAGCATTTTAATATCATCAGAAATAGTCGCAGAAAACATTAACGTCTGCCTTGATTTTGGCGTACGTCTCATTATGTATTTCACTTCTTCTAAAAATCCGATATGAAGCATTTGATCGGCTTCATCAAGCACAATGACATTTAAGCGGTCAAGCTTTATTTGACCTCTTTTCATGTAATCTATCAGCCTTCCTGGTGTTGCGACAACTATGGAGATATTGTCCTTCATTCGATGAAGCTGCTTTTCCACATCCTGACCGCCGTATGCTGTTAATACTTCTGCAAAATCAGGCTTTACTTTCTCTATTTCAGCAGAGATTTGGATTGCAAGCTCTCTTGTCGGGCTGACAATCAATGCTTGTATATAATCTGCGTCTTTTTTAAGTTTTTGTACGATTGGCAATGCAAATGCATATGTTTTTCCTGTCCCTGTTTGTGCTTGAGCTATAACATCTTTACCGTCTATTATGGAAGGTATAACCTTTTTTTGGATTGGCGAAGGCTCTGTTATTCCTCTTTTTTGTAAATGATCTATAATCGTATCATTAATTCCTAAGCTTTTAAAATCTGTCAATTAATATCCCTACTTTCTACTTAGTCAGCTTAACAATAGCTAACCATCCTTTATTTTGGCTTTTTATCGGTAAAATAGCAAGTGTTCTTAAGAAAACTCTTATAATAAAAAAGGAGCAAAGGCTATTGCGCCTTAGCTCCTAAAAAGAAATACAAGTATTAAACAAGCTTCAGGATTTCAGTGACAGCATAAGCTACCCCATCATCGTTGTTGCTTTTTGTTATATCGCTTGCTCTTTTCTTTATTTCATCCGGTGCATTTTCCATGGCGAATGATCTAGTCGATACTTCAAATTGAGTTACATCATTTCCTCCATCACCAAATGAATATATTTCATCAAAAACGATTTTTTTCATGTTTTCGTAGCGTCTGATTGCCTTCCCCTTTTGAGCAGTGCTTGATGTAATCTCACAGTTATTAGGAAAAGAAGATGAAAAGGAGACACTAGATAGCTCTTTAAGCGTGTTTTTTACCGTATCAATCCTATCAATTTCTGTTTCATTAACGACAGCAATTAATTTATAAATCTTAATGTCTTTTTGTGCAACGATGCCTTCATAGTCCTGACTGTCAAACATTTGCTGAATTTCATCCCATGATTTTCCTCTTAATGAAGGCAATGTACCAGGGAATCCACCTTTATTCGTATAGACAAGAATGCCAACATTAAGTGGCTTCAATTTAGCCAAAAGCTCAAAATATAATTCCTCTGCAAGCGTTGTTTCATAAAGAAGCTCACCGTTTTCTGCATACATCATGCTTCCATTTAAACAGAAAATAGGCAGCTTTAGCTCAGCAACACCTGCAACTCTAATAACATCGGCATACTGTCTTCCTGTATTTAAAATAACCTCTATATGATTATCCTTCATTTGTTGAATTACTTGTCTATTTTTTTCGGAAATCTGGTGCTGGTCATCCAAAAGTGTGCCGTCCAGATCAATAGATACACATTTCATTTTCGTCTTCCCCCTTAGTACTGTTCTCTTAGTATTATAAACATAAGACCTACCAATAGACAGCTTTTTGCATGCAAAAAAGAGGAGGTCTTATTGCCTCCCCGCTAAATTATTGGTCAAGTGATGTGTCGAGTGGTTTAAGTTTCGCTTCAATTTCTGCTCGCTGCGGCTCTAAGAACGGCGGCAGTGCCAATGATTCACCAAGATGGTCGATATGCTCATCTGTATCAAAGCCAGGCCCGTCTGTCGCAAGCTCAAATAAAATGCCATTAGGCTCTCTGAAATAAAGAGATTTAAAGTAGAAGCGGTCAACGAAACCAGAGTTTTGAAATCTCGATTCATTTACTTTATTTATCCATTCATACAGCTCTTCCTCATCATCAACACGGAAGGCCACATGATGGACTCCGCCTCTACCAAGACGTTGTACAGGCAGATCTGTTCTTTCCTCGATATGAACCTCGGCACCACTGCCTCCTTCACCTGTTTCAAAGACAAGAATATCTGGTTGATTTTCTAGATGAGAAGAAAATTGGCCACTTGCACGAAAGCCCATGATTTCTGTTAAAACTCGGATTGTTGGCTGTGGTTTACGCACTGTCAATTGCACTGGCCCAAGTCCAACAATGGCATGCTCTAATGGAATTGGTCCTTTTTTCCATGGTGCACCTGCCTTAACGCCTTCATTATGTTCATCTGACACAAGGAAGAAGCGCTGACTTTCAAAATCACGGAATTCCAACGCCTTACGTCCAGCACGCTCTATTATCCCTCCATGAGAAATTTGCAGTTCATCAAATCGCTCCACCCAATATTGTAAGGAAGCATCACTCGGAACACGCAGCGACAGTGCTGAAATACTGCTGACACCTTCTCTGTTTGGAGCAAGGTTCGGAATTTCAAAGAAAGTAAGCTCTGTACCTGGATTACCTTTTTCATCTCCATAAAATAAATGATAAACAGATGTATCATCTTGATTAACCGTTTTTTTAATAAGACGCATGCCTAATACCTTTGTGTAAAAGTCATAGTTTTGTGCTGCTTTTGATGTCATTGCTGAAACATGATGGATACCTTTAAACATCATTGTTTTTTCCTTCTTTCTATTTCTGAATTTTTTTCAGCAGTCCAAGTAACTGCTTCATTTCTGCTTCTGTTAATGCTTCAAACTGTGCTGCTTGAAACTCCTCTTGTTTAGGAATCGCATCACGATACAGGTTTTGGCCTTTTTCCGTCAAGGAAACGTATTTCGTTTTCCACTCCTGCCTTCTTTCAATCAAACCCTGCTCCTCCATTTTTTTCAGGAGCTGCGTTATATTTCCTTTTGACACAAGCAGTTTGTCTGCAAGCTCCTGCTGTGAGATGGAATTAGTTTGACCTATTTGGGCAATCATATCGAGCTGGGCGACATTTAACCCAAATTCCTTTAAATGCTGATTGCTTTTTCTGTTGCTTTTGTTATAAAACCTAGATAAACGGAACCATAATAAAACACCTAGCCTTGTATTCCTTTTGGTTTTCATTGTTTATTCACCTTGTTATTTATCAGTTTAGTGATTAACTTATATTATCAGTTTACCCCTAAACTGACGAACAGTCAATATTTATTACCGAAATTTATGCTCAAAAAAAGCTCAAGCGATACAGCGCTTGAGCCTCTACTTTTACATATTAATTTCCAACATTACTGGACAATGGTCGCTTCCTAACACATTACAATGTATTTCTGTATCGACAAGCAGGTCCTTCAAGCGTTCAGAAAGGATGAAATAATCGATTCTCCAACCAATATTCCGCTCTCTGACCTTCGCCATGTATGACCACCATGTATATACATCTCCTCTATCTGGATAAAGATAACGGAAGCTGTCAATGAATCCTGCATCAAGAAGGCTTGTCATTTCTCCTCGCTCCTCTATTGTAAACCCAGAGTTCCCAAGGTTAGATTTAGCATTTTTCAAGTCAATTTCCTGGTGGGCTACATTTAAGTCTCCACAGTATATGACTGGTTTCTTCTCATCAAGTGCTTGAATATACATCTTTAGCTGCTTTTCCCATTCCATTCTATATGGCAAGCGGCTTAAATCTCGTTTAGAGTTAGGCGTATATACATTCAGCAAATAAAATTCAGGAAACTCTAACGTAATCGCGCGTCCTTCCAGCTCTTCGAAATCCTCACCTATACCATATGTGACACTTAGCGGCTTCTGTTTACTAAAGACAGCCGTTCCAGAGTACCCTTTACGCTCCGCATAATTCCAAAATTGATGATATCCCTCTAAATCTAATTGAATCTGCCCTTCTTGCAGCTTTGATTCTTGTATACAAAAAATATCAGCATCTATTTCATGAAAAAAATCTAAAAAGCCCTTTTTCACACAAGCTCTAATTCCATTAACATTCCATGTTACTAGCTTCATTTGTATTGCTCCTTACCTATAAGTTTTACTAAGTTAATAGATTACCATGAATAAAGCAGTGAATAAAGTAATATATCTTTCCATGAAAATACTTTATGAAAAAGAAAGTACCTCAAAAGACTAGTTACTTTATCTACCTTATTTTAATACAATTACTTTTAGTTCTTTGCTTAACTGTGGACAAGACTAAAGCTCACTCTACTTTTAACCACTACAGTGCAAAAAAACGGAACTAGTATGCAACATGTCAAGAGATTGCACACTAGTTCCGTTTTATAGTCAATACTAGAATTGGCATTAAGAATACTTACTATACTATAGTTGGTGATTCTGCATAGCCGACATCATAATGGCGGATGAGTCGATAAAGTCCTTTGGCAATTTGGTCTTTCCCATAAAGTGGTTTGCCGTGTCCTGTGTAGATGATGCTCGGCTCCAGTTTTGCCAGCTTCATGATAGACTCTCTGCTTTCCGCTCTGTTTGGAGTGAAATACGCTGGTGGTCCATGCAGCTCCTCTTTCTGTGTTAATACCGCCAATAAGGATTCTTGTTTAACAGTAACGAAGGCATCTCCTGCCAACAGCAATCCGTCCTTTTTTCTGTATAAGGAAATATGCCCTTTTGTGTGTCCTGGTGTATGGATGCACTCCCACCCCTCCATGAAATTCAGCTCTTCTCCTGGCTGTAGTACTTTCAAGTTAGAATGTAGCTGAATACCATCACGAGGATAAAATGGCGACAAAAACGACATAACGCCCTTCACAATAAATGGTGTTGGTCTTGGATAAACCTCTTCGCCAGTTAAATAGGGCATTTCCTCGCTATGAGCATATATCGGCACATCCCACTCATGCAGCAAGGTTTCCAATGCACCGATATGATCAAAATGGCCATGTGTCAAGATGATTGCGATTGGTTTTTTTTCACCAAATAATGATTTAGCATATTGCAAAATAAATTTGGCGGAATATGGTATGCCTGCATCGACCAATACCCAATCTTGCTTGTCCTTCCCTAATCCTCCTACTAGAGCTATATTGGCGATAGCTGTTTTATATCCATAAACATCACTTGCTATTTTCATGTAGATGTCTCCTTTTTTCATTTAGTATTACCTAACATTTTAATTTGACACAAAAAATACATTTTTAAGTGGTCATTGAAACCCTTAGAGAAAAAGGATAATACGAGTGTATTATTTATGGAAAGATAGCTTCCTTTGTTTTATGCTCAAACCCAAGATAGGCCTAAGATCAATCGACTCGTAATGTATAAAAAAAAGGCAGATGCTTCCTTGGCAATGTATGATGTTCAGTCATCCCATTGATGCCGTTCCATGCTAATAACCTGTATTACTCGTATATAGCCAAGTTGGATATTTTGACCATGCACGAAAAAAAATGATAAGATGACACCGAGGTGAACATAATGATAGATACATTTAAAGCAGTTGTTGTAAATAAACAAGACGAAGATTTCTCTTTGCGTGTAGAACAAGTAAACTTGGACAAGCTGTCTAAAGGCAATGTATTAATAGAAGTGCATTATTCAGGAATCAATTATAAAGATGGTCTCGCGAGTGTACCTAACGGAAAAATCGTTCGTTCCTATCCACATATCCCTGGTATTGATTTAGCAGGTGTTGTTGTCGAATCGGACGATGATCGATACAAAACGGGAGATAAAGTAATTGCAACCAGCTATGAGATTGGTGTATCTCACAGTGGCGGTTATAGTCAATACGCAAATATCCCGGCAGATTATATTGTGCCGCTTCCAGAAGGTCTTTCATTAAAAGAGGCGATGATTATCGGAACAGCTGGCTTTACTGCTGCATTATCGGTATTGCGCCTAGAAGAAAATGGCTTAAAGCCTGAAAATGGGAAAGTGCTTGTGACAGGCGCAACAGGCGGAGTTGGAAGTTTCGGTGTTGCGATGCTTGCGAAGCTCGGCTATAACGTTGAAGCTAGTACAGGCAAGGAATCGGAGCATGAATATTTAACAGCTATCGGTGCTGGCAGCATCATTTCCAGAGATGAAGTTTATAACGGCAATCTGAAGACATTAGAGAAGCAGCAATGGGCTGGGGCAATCGATCCTGTCGGTGGAGCTACATTAGCAGCTATTGCAAGCAAACTGCAATATAACGGCTCTGTAGCTGTTAGCGGCTTAACTGGTGGCGGAGATGTGCCAACATCCGTTTATCCATTTATATTAAGAGGCGTTAATATATTAGGAATAGATTCGGTTTACTGTCCGATGGAGACAAGACTGAAAGTGTGGGAACGAGTTGCCTCCGACTTAAAAATCGATGACTTTACTCCATTTATCGCCAAAGAAGTTTCACTTGATGAACTTCCTGACCTTCTGCCAACTATTCTAAAAGGCGGAATCCGCGGCAGAATTATTGCAAATATAAAAGGATAAATAAGAAAAGAGGCTGGGGGTTAAAATTAGTTCGTTTCATTGCGCGCTCGTCCTCGCGCTTTCCGCGGGGAGGAAGCTGAGCCTCCTCGTCTTCGCCTGCGGGGTCTAAAGCGTCCTCTAATTCTCGCAGGAGTCGAGTGACCTCCGCTCCATTCCACTAAGTTTTCTAATCAGTGTAGTAAACCTTAAAAACACAAAAAAGCCGAACTATTTAATCGCTGATTGATTAAATAGTTCGGCTTTTTATGCGGATTCACTTACTTAAAATTTATTATTCGTGTTTAGAAAGGTTATCTTTTGTTTTGTCCCAGCCTCTTTTACTTCATTTGCATCCATGTATCAATATAATGGACAGCAAGATTAACGTTTTCTTGCGGATATGCTTTTGCTACTT
>Ga0209463_1000289_pt1 | contig 44361 bp, 44 predicted proteins | sample AgamicMgSfrz_FD_187169 | JGI IMG/M metagenome (GOLD analysis project Ga0209463, IMG submission 187169) | Agave microbial communities from Guanajuato, Mexico - Mg.Sf.rz (SPAdes) (version 2) | ecosystem: Host-associated > Plants > Phyllosphere > Phylloplane/Leaf | place: Guanajuato, Mexico...
CAGGAATTAATTACGAACCTTGGCATATTCGATATGTAGGATTGCCTCACAGCGCAATCATGCAGGAAAAGAACTTTGTGTTAGAGGAATATCTGGATTATTTACGAAACGAAGTGAAATTGTCTGTAACAATTGATCAAAAAAGCTTTCAGATTTCTTATTATCCCATTCAAAATACTGAAACGATTGAAATACCTAATAATACTAATTACGAGATTTCAGGAAATAACATGGATGGTGTAATCATAACCACTTTCATACAGTAGTGTAAGAGGGGTGGAATATATAAAGCAAGAGCAGTGTTCGTCAAAATTCTAGAAATAAAAACCGCTAACTCCTTTGGATTTAAGAAGCGGCGATTAGTCTTTTATTTTTCGTGGTAAAAGACAGGTTGAAATAGAGATAAGTGCTTATTTACATCTATAAAGGAGGGAGATTTTCATTCTTTATAGATTGTAATTCTAGATTATGTAAATAACCTGTTTAAAATGGAATGATAAAAAGTATTGACCGTGTGGTAACCACACGGTTTATGCTATATGTAGGAAGGGAGGTAGGGAAACATGCAGTATTTAACAAGTGGAGAATTAGCTCAATTACTTAATATAACCAAATACATGATAAGGCATTATGAACAACAACAATTGATACAGCCTGCATTTATTGATGTAAATGGTTATCACATGTATGGTGAAGCCGAGGTTTATGCAATGTCGCATATTTTACTGCTAAAAGAATTAGGTTTTTCATTGAAGGAAATTAAAAATATTTTGGAGAAGAAAACGGATTATACGGAAGCATTATCTTCTGTTCTCATAAATGTAGATAATGAAATAAAACGTCTGAATAAATTAAAGGGAAATGTGCAAACCATACTCAAACTTCAACAAAACGAATCATACCAGCTGGTCACGGAGGGCAAATCATCCCGATATTTTACCTATTTACAAGATGAATTTATAGATGAGGCTTACAATCTAGACATGAAAAAGTTAGCTAAATGGAGAAAGGGGAATGGAAAGACTTTAGAAGAAATCTCTTATGTAAGATTAGTGAATGGGAGTGTTAAAGTAATGTATGATTCAAATGTGTTAGAAGAAACAGATTATGTTTTTCCAGCAGGCACCTACTATTGTAAGAAAATATGTGTTGAACAGGAAAATGAACTGTTTGAAGAGATTGAGTGTTTTTATAAGGAACTTGCTAAGTTAGGTGCCAAATTTGAAGATAATTTATTAATACAAGAAAATTCCCATCTCTCCGCTTTTTATATGAAATCAATGGTATATAGTTTAGAGGTTAAGGCGAAATGATTAGGTCGGCTGCGGGTTCAATAAAAGATGTAGAGGCTATTGCAGGTCTTTTAATAGAAGGGTTTCATAGGAAATTTCAAGCATTGAAAGTGACAGAGAGTGAACGGAATTCCATGCTACGTTGTCTTGCAGAACATATGATTAGTAATCATAAGGACAACTTACTCATTATAAGAGATAAGCACATACAAGGCGTTTTATTTATTAAGCCCCAAAATTGGAAAGTTTGGGAAGTAATGGGGAGATTATTTAAAGAGTTACGTTTTAAAACATTCTTAAAAGCAATCACTTTCCTTCTGGCACTTGATCACAGCAGCAAATATAACGAAATTCATATAGACTTTATTACTGTAACTCAATTAGATCGAGGACAGGGAATTGGTACAAAACTTATTGAGTTAGTTAAAAGCATGGCGGATGATAGTCAGCATGTAACATTGTATGTTTCCGTAACTAATCTTGCAGCTCAAAGACTTTATGAGAGGTTAGGATTTCAGATAAAGAAAAAAGGAACAAGTTTAGTGGGAAGTAATTTGCATGGAATACATGAATGGTATTTTATGGAGTGGAAGGGTGCGAAAAATAATGAGTAAGATACTTAAATTACTTATTAGCACAATATTGTTTTTAATGGTGCTCGCTGGTGTTATCATTTATGAAAATGACTACGCTATGCTAGAGAAGGATGTTAACATCAAAACAGAGCAAGGAAATTTGGTTGGATTTCTTGCCATGCCTGAAGAAAGGAATGAGGGAGTTGTAATATTTGTACATGGAGATGGTCCGCAAAATGCAACACAAGATGGAGGTTATAAACCTTTAATGGAACGTTTTGCGAAACAAGGGTATGCATCTGTTGCTTGGAATAAACCAGGTGTAGGAGGTTCATATGGTGACTGGTTAGATCAATCAATGGACGATCGAGCGCAAGAAGTAGAAGAAGTTATTGAATGGGCGAAAGATCAAGAAAATATCAATACAGAGAAAATAATCCTCTGGGGAGCTAGCCAAGCTGGCTGGGTAGTTCCAAAAGTACAGGAAAGTCGTGATGATATTTCAGCATCTATATTAGTTGGGCCTGCCATAAATTGGCTTAGACAAGGAGAATATTTTACTTCCATGGAAATGAAAGAAGAGGGCAAAACTGCTGATGAAATTAAGGATGAACTAATAAGGGACAAAAATGAGTCTGAACTTATTAAAACAGGAATTTCATATGAGGAATACAAACAAAAAACTGGGGATAAAAGTCTCTCTAAAGAAAGATATGGATTTGTACAAAAGAATATTTCAGCAGACGCAATAAAGGATATTGAGAAAATTAAGTCCCCGGTATATTTGATTTTAGCTGAAAATGATGAGAATGTTGATTCAGTTGATACAGAGAAAACATATAAGCAGCTAGTACCGGAATCGCAATTATCAGTGAAAACTATATCTAGAGTCGGTCATTCCATGCTAAATCCATCTTTACATGATTCAGAAATCCTAATTTACCTTAGTGCGATTTTAGCACCAAAAGATACAATGATAAGTAAAGAGTATCTGGACTATTGTGAGGAGATAGTGCGCCATATCTAAAAAATAAAATACTAGAGTATACTGTTCACAAGAAGAAGTTGCTTTATAGGGTTCTATTTATGAATGTATAAAAAAACAGACTCTATATAAAGAGTCTGTTTTTTGTAATTCATTTAGAATTAAGCTTTTTGAACGTTAGCAGCTTGAGCTCCACGAGCACCTTGCTCAACGTCGAAAGTTACTTTTTGACCTTCGTCTAAAGATTTGAAGCCTTCACTTTGGATAGCTGAGAAATGTACGAATACATCGTCTCCGTTTTCGCGCTCGATGAATCCAAAACCTTTTTCTGCATTAAACCATTTTACTGAACCTTTTTCCATGTTTGTTTCCTCCTAGTGCATTACGCACAATGTATTACTATCCTTGCCCAAAGTATTCTCAAGACGATCGGTACTCATACAATCCTTTACACCGAACAAAAATAATTAACTTTAGTATAACAGTAAAAGAAAAAAAATGCAAATAGTTGTGGTAATTTATTTTCTTGTACCTACTTTCTTCTTATATTCTTTATAAATAATGTCTATTTAACTGAATTGGTTAGCTTGAAATTATCTGCAGAACATTTTTATTATTAATCAAATACCCCTTGGATGGACTTTTTAAAAAAGAGTAAGAGCTTTTACACGCACATTTCAAGTATAATAAAAGGATATGCAGTTATTCGCATATCCTATCTCTCATGAGAGAATCCTATATATAAAACAAATAATAAAAAATGAGGTTTTTTTTAATGAATGAAAAAAGTTTTGAGCACTATCAATTAAGTGATGAAATAAAAAGAGCACTTGCTGTCCTAAAATACGAAACTCCTACAGAAGTTCAAAATAAAGTAATCCCGCTAGCCTTGGAAAATTTGGATCTTGTAGTTAAATCTCAAACTGGTAGTGGTAAGACGGCCTCCTTTGGCATACCTATTTGTGAAATGGTTAAATGGGAGGAAAAACTGCCTCAAGCGTTAATCCTAACACCAACTCGCGAGCTGGCAGCGCAAGTTCGCGAAGATATTACGAATATTGGAAGATTTAAACGAATTAAAGCGATGGCAGTTTACGGAAAAGAACCTTTTGCTAAACAAAAAGAGGAATTAAAGCAAAAAACTCATGTAGTTGTTGGAACCCCTGGCCGTGTGATGGACCATATTGAAAGAGGCACACTGGTCTTAGATCAAGTAAAATATCTTATTATCGATGAAACGGATGAAATGCTGAATATGGGTTTCATTGATGAAGTAGAAACAATTATACAAAAGCTTCCTTTAGATAGGGTTACAATGGTGTTTTCTGCTACATTGCCTAAAGATGTAGAAGGTCTTTGTCATAAATATATGAAGGAACCTGTTAATATTGAGATCGCTTCTGAAGGTGTTACAACTAGTACAATTGAACATCATGTAATCGAAGTAAAGGAAGAAGAAAAGCTTCCATTGCTAAAAGCGGTAACAGTTATAGAAAATCCAGATAGCTGCATCATTTTTTGCAAAACGAAAGAACACGTAGATACTGTGTTTGCCGAACTGGAAAAATCGAATTATTCTTGTGAAAAAATTCATGGGGGATTAGATCAAGAAGATCGTTTTGCTGTTATGGACGGATTTAAAATGGGGAATTTCCGTTATCTTGTAGCAACTGATGTCGCTGCAAGAGGAATTGATGTAGATAATGTAACGCTAGTTATCAATTATGACGTTCCAATGGAAAAAGAGAGCTATGTCCATCGTACAGGCAGAACTGGACGTGCTGGTAAAAAAGGAAAAGCAATTACATTTACAACACCTTATGAAAGTAAATACCTAAAAGCCATTGAAAGATATATTGGCTTTGAGTTGCTTATATTGGACCCTCCAACAAATCAGGAAGTTGCGAAAGGAAAAGCAGCTTTCGAAGAAAAAATCAGCGGCCGCCGAGTTGTTAAAAATAATAAAACTGCCAGAATAAACCAAGATATCATTAAACTCCATTTCAACGGCGGGAAAAAGAAGAAGATTCGCCCTGTAGATTTTGTTGGGACAATAGCGAAAATCCCAGGTGTGACAGCAGATGATATTGGAATTATCACTATTCATGATAATATGTCCTATGTTGATATTCTTAATGGTAAGGGATCACTAGTCTTACAAGCAATGGAGAATGCAACTGTTAAAGGGAAGAAGCTGAAAGTAAGCAAAGCCATTAAATAACGGAGATAATGCAAAGTAATGGAAGTGATTTTCGGTTCACTTCCATTATTTATGTCATAGTCAGCCTACGAGGATTCTGGTGGCTAATGTTGTTATAAACTATATAAACAAGATTAACCAGAATTAGTTTCTGACTGATCGTTTATTCGCAAGATATATAAAGAAGGATAATACTTTTGAAGGGAATGATATTACTGTATGCATACAATAGAAAAGATTGGTGAGCGTTTTTGGTATATGACACCAGTATCGGAAACCGATCGTCCTATATTGGGTATGGTTGTTGGTGAAAATAAAACTTTAATGATCGATGCTGGTAATTCTGAAAATCATGCAAAGTATTTTCTATCAGAATTAGAAAAAGAAAACATTGCAAATCCTGATATTGTTCTCTTAACACATTGGCACTGGGATCATATTTTCGGCCTTTCTGCTTTAACTAATGCATTATCTATTTCTTCAAAACAAACAAAAAGTGAAATGAAAAAATTAGTCCATCTATCTTGGTTAGATGAGGATATAGATTTTCGTGTTAATGAAGGCACAGAAATTGAGTTTTGTGCCAGTGCAATCAAAAAAGAGTTTCCTGATGAACGAAACATCAAGGTTGTGTTACCAGACATAGTATTTGAAAACCAACTGGAGATAGATCTTGGGGGATTAACTTGTGTTATTCAACATGTGGGTGGAAGTCATGCTTTAGATTCCGCAGTTGTGTATATAAAAGAAGAAAAGATACTATTTTTAAGTGATTGTATATACAGTGATATATATTCTGGAGATAGAAGTTATAATATTGATGAAACATTGAAACTATTAGATATAATAGAAACATTTGATGCAGAATCATATATTCTGTCCCACTGGAAACCAATAACAAAAGACGAATTTAAACAGGAAGTTACCATGCTAAGAGCTATTGCAACCTGTACTAAAGTGGCTAAAGGTGATAAAGAAAAAATAGTAGAAGAATATAAAAAAATGATAGGGCAGGAACTTTCTGAAGATGAAGTGGAAGTAATCAATGAATTCGTGAATGGTTATAATAAAGAATTACATAATATCATTTTTTAAATCTGCGGTTTCAAGGTGTAGCGGATTAATTGTAAAAAAAGCCTCTCTCCAGTAATTTGGATAGAGGCTTTTTTATAGAATAATGTCTTTTTCTAGTATGCTAAGGCGTTTTACCGATGCTGGTCTACAAGAATTTGATTCCCATCTGGGTCTTCAATGAAAAAATGTGCAGGTCCGTTCGTTCCCTCATCTGCTTCAGTCTGAATTTTTATACCTTCAGCCTTAAGCTGTTTTTGAATTTCGCGTATATCGGTAAATGAATCAAGGTTTTCGGCATTTTCATTCCAACCTGGATTAAAGGTTAGTATGTTGTTAGCAAACATACCTTGAAATAAACCGATTATACAATTTTCATTCTTCATAATAAGCCAATTTTGAGTGATGTCACCACCGAAGGATTGAAATCCTAGTTTTTCGTAAAATGACTTGGAGGCATGAATGTCTTTTACGTTTAGACTTACAGAAAATGCACCTAGTTTCATTGTTCTTCTCCTCTATTAATAAAAATTTGGAAAATACTTTATTTTATTTTACTATAAATGAGTGATTGAAAACCAGCCAGATAAAAGACAAATTAGGAGGGATTATTAATGGAGTGGTCCCAATGGCTAAAAGGCGGTCCTTTCCTTGAAATCAGTTTCCTGTTTAAACTTAAAGAAGATAAAAAGCAGACCATACAAGATATTATTAATAAATTATCCAAGCTCACAAATAAAGTGGAAATCGTTGATAATAACCTTGATGAAAAAATTGATTTTTTTGATAAAGGTTATTCGTATGATGAAGAAGATCCGCAATCCATAAAATTACACTCATTTAGATTAAGTTTATATGTATATTTTTCTCGGAAGCGAAAGGCGACACTACAAATAGATATAGTCTCTTCAAATGCACTAATGGTTCATTTTTTGTTTTACGGAGCTGAATTTGATGTACCAGAATGGGACCAAATCGGTATAAAAAAAGAGGAGTTTGCTGGCTTCACTAGTTTACTTAAAGAATTATATTTACTTTATGAATTTAAGATTGGCGGAATTGCAGTGGAAGAAGATATTCTTGAATTATTTGGCTTTATCGAGACATACCCTAATGAATGTTATCGATATGAGAACTTGTCTCCTGACTATTTTCTTAAAGAACCATCTTATTTTATCAATATAATCTGGAGTGAAAAATACAAGCAAATAAGTAATATTCCATACAATTATACAAGGGTTGATAAAGAAGGTATATTTATTGAAACGGGTAGTTTTTATGGCTAACCAGATTCACGAACACTTGAACGACTAATTAATGTAAACAAAGGCTGGTTCCAATTTAGGAACAGTCTTTTTTTTATTCGATAGCTCCTTATTCCGTTCATGGTTGTACATTATAAGAAGAACTAAATAAAAATAAAATTGGGTTTGACACTCCAACTACTTTGTAATACTATATAGTAGTACTCGGTAATACTAAGTAGGTTGTGAGGAGGAAATATGAAGGATTTAACGGAAATGCTTAAAGGTGTTCTCGAAGGGGTGGTACTGCAAAAGATCCATGGGGGAGAAACGTATGGCTATGAAATAACTAAGTACCTAAATGATTTAGGCTTTGATGATATTGTAGAAGGAACTGTCTATACCATTCTTGTTCGCATCGAAAAAAAGGGGCTAGTTGAGATTGAGAAGAAGAAGTCAGAGCTTGGGCCAGCGAGGAAATTCTATACTTTAAATACTAAAGGCGAACAAGAATTAGAGCATTTTTGGAATAGGTGGACATTTTTAGAAGGAAAAATGAATGAGATAAAGGAGCAAAGAAATGATTAAAAAGATGATGCAAGAAAAACGTGAATACCGTGCCTATAAACAAAGGGTCGAGAATTTACCAGAAGAGTACAGGAAGGCAATGAAAGCGATTGAAGAGTATATGTGGAACTTTGCAAAAGGGGCTGGAATGCTTGAGCACTTAAAAAATATTTTAGAAATGTTCGAAAATAGTGCAAGTGAAGGATTAAGTGTACGAGATGTAGTTGGAGAAGATATTGCCGAATTTGCCGACTCCTTACTAGCAGAATTTCCAGAAGAAACATGGATGGATAAAATGAGAAAAAAATTAAGAGATTCTATTGACTAAAGGAGAGAAAGCTATGAATTCTACAGTCCTTAACATCCATAATGTCAAAAAAAGTTTTAAAGAAAATGTAGTATTAACAAATGTAAATATCAGCGTGAAAACAGGTTCCATATACGCCTTATTAGGTGCGAATGGAGCGGGGAAAAGTACGTTATTAAAAATTGTAACCGGGTTATTAAATAGTGATGGCGGGAAAGTGACAATCCAAAATATAGATGTTGCTGACAATCCGGTAGCAGCACAAAGATTATTTAGCTTTAGTTCCCAAAATAGTACGGTTGATGGAGTGCTCACTGGCTATGAAAACCTTCATTTAATTGCTAAATTGCGCCACAAACGAAACCCCAAAAAAATTGCTGAAGCTCTGTTGGATAAATTTGAACTGACTGACGCTAAAGATAAAGCTGCCTCCACCTATTCAGGAGGAATGCGTCGCCGTCTTGACTTAGCGATGAGCTTAGTTGGAAATCCAGAAATCATTTTTCTAGATGAACCTACAACTGGATTAGACCCGAAAAGCAGGCAGGAGCTTTGGGAAACGATTAAAGAAATGAAATCCCAAGGAAAAACAATATTCTTAACAACTCAATATTTAGAGGAAGCAGATTATTTAGCAGATCAGATTGGCTTTCTACGCAAAGGTGAAATAGTTGCCAGCGGAACTCCAGATGAATTGAAACGTTTAGCAGGAGCAGATAAATTACTGCTTGTAGTTAATAATTATCAAGATACAGAGAGAACGATGAAGCTATTGGAATCTTATTCTCCTGTCAAAAGGGGAGATTGTGAGATTTCCATCAATTTAGATGAAGAAATACAAACGACCTTAAACGTATTAAATACCTTAACAACAGAAAAAATTGAACTTAAGAACTTCAAAATGATTACTCCAACCCTTGATGATGTATTTATGACACTTACGAGAGGATGAGAATGATGGATGTTATTAAAAATTTAAGCGACACATTAACGCTTGCAAATCGCATTATTAAACATAATATTCGCAGTATTGACACGCTTATCACCGTTGTTGCGATGCCTGTTATGATCTTATTGGGGATGGTGTTTATATTTGGCGGAGCTATTCAAATACCAGGAGTTACTAAGGATGAATATATTAACTATGTCCTTCCAGGAATTCTTTTAATAACGATAGCCACTGGCTCTGCCTATACTTCGTTACGAATTAATTTAGATAAAACTTCAGGAATGTTTGATCGGTTTAAATCAATGCCCATCGCTAAGTCATCCGTATTGGGCGGTCAGGTTGTTGCCTCCGTTATCTTTATGTTAGTATCCATTATTGTTGTTTTAATAGTAGGATTTATAGCTGGATTTAGAAGTGATGCAACATTTATAGAATGGCTGCTTGTTGGGTTATTGATCATACTCTTTTCTCTCGCATTAACATGGATTTCCATACCTTTTGGTTTAGCGGCGGGAAGTATCGAAGGTGCAAGTTCATTTTCTTATATCTTATTGATGCTTTTGTTTGTCAGTTCTGCTTTTGTTCCTGTTGAAGGAATGCCAAAGCTTGTACAAATATTCGCAGAAAATCAACCAATGACACCTATTATTCAAACCTTAAGAAATCTATTAGACTCACAAAGTGTTGGAAATGATCTTTGGTTGTCAATCGGTTGGATGGTGTTAATAATATTAATTTCCTATATTTTTGGATTGAAGGCTTATAGGAGAGTCTAAAAGTGGATGAAAACAGGAAACAAGATTGCCCCACTAGTTGTTACTATAAAACTAAATAGGACAATTCTAATAATGTGAAACATTTCACTTAGTCTACGGAGGCTTTCCTTTAATTGGAGAGCTTTTTTCTATTATTAGCTGCTTAATGTAATGATTCTGAAGCTCAAACGTATAATATAATACCAAAATTGTTTTAATAGGGGGAATGTGATGAATCGTATAATGTCTGTTCTAATTTTATCAATTATATTCATTATATTAGGTTGCAGCAGTACTTCTGAGCCTTTTGTCTTTTCTGGTGAATCAGATCATTGGCAAGCCAAATTGACGGTTACGCAAACAACAGATAATAATGAAAAACAGCATTTCACATTGCAATATAAGGGTGAGGATGTAGAAGCTATTGAGGGGCTTTCTTATACGGTTGAAACAAACGCAGGTGGATTTAGTGCGGGTGGTGTAACCCTAGAAGAGAACGGTACTTATAAAGAAACAAATGAGGGTAATACTGCAAATGCTAAGGTAAATAAAGATTCTGAGGTAAACGTATTGGTTGAATGGAATAATCATACTGAAAACTTGGTTTTAAAAAGTGAATAATCCCAATTTTAATATATAGGGAAACTAACACTAAAGCGTGATTTTATCACGCTTTAAATGTTGAAAGTACATGGTCTCCATAATTAAATTGGGATTATGCAGATTATTTAATCTTTAATTACTAATCCTAGCAGGGCAGCGAATTGAACGGCCTGATGAGTAGAAACCTTACAACCATTTAAGTCTTCCATGGAAACAATAAGAGAATCAAAATTGGAAGTACTAATATCAATTCCTTTTAGGGAGGTTTGTTCAAAGTTTGCCCCATCCAAATTACATAAATCAAAATCTACACTTTTAAGTTTACATTCATAAAAATCAGTGTTTTGTAATGAGACATCTTTAAATATAATTTTTTCTAGCTTGGAATGTCCAAATGTAGCCAAGTTTAATATTGATTCCTCAAATTTCACATTACCAATGCTTGACTCTGGGAAGGTAGATCCTAATAATTTACTGTTAACAAACTCAACTCGATGGATAGAAGAACCACTTAAATTCGCATTGGAGAAATCACAATTCTCAAACCGAACATCAGTAATATCAATATTGCTGAAATCAGTATTGATGAACTTGCAATTCTTCAAAACAGCGTTATTTATCCGCACTCTATGTAAAGTTTCATTTGTAAAGTCCGAGTTAGTAATTGTACACATCTCAAGGATTGGATCTTCTTCATAATAAATATCACTGAAATTCCTCACAGATAATTCCGGTGGGATTTTTGGTGTGGTAATCTTCATTAATAAACCTTCTTCCATTTTAAAAAGTTAGGTAACTAGCAAAAAACATATCATAATAGAAAATGGAATGCTACTGTTATGTATCCAGTACCTGTTGAAAATTCTAGTTAGAGAGGTTTTAGGTCGTTACACTTTGAATTCATATAATGGAAAGCTGGTCATATAGTGGCAGTCCGGAATACAGAGAGTTATTAAAAATTCTCTATAGTGTTTATGTACCTGCAAAGTATGAGAGGAATAGGTAATGATTTGATAGAAATATGGTATCTGTTGCTTGTCTAATTAAGTGATAATCTATGTGTAAAATCTAATTCGGATTAATTTTGTTGTACCATGTTAAAAATCAAGAAGTGAACTTTTATTGAATTTTAAGTTGAATTAGCGTAACACGAATCTACTAAGATTATTAAGTGTAAGTTAGTAAACAATTAGGAGGAATGACAAATGGAAACAGTAACTTTATCAAATGGAATCAAGATGCCTATTTTAGGTTTCGGAGTTTATCAAATTAGTGACCTGGAGGAATGTGAACGTGTAGTGGGCGAAGCAATTGAAGTAGGTTACCGCTCTATTGATACTGCCCAAGCTTATGGGAATGAAGAAGCAGTTGGAAATGCTGTTCGTAAAAGTGGTATTCCTCGTGAAGAATTCTTCATTACCACAAAAGTGTGGATTTCTAACGCTGGTTACGACAAAGCTAAAGCATCAATTGATGAATCTTTGCGGTTATTACAAACAGACTATATTGATTTAGTGTTAATACATCAGCCATTTAATGATTACTATGGTACATACCGTGCTATGGAAGAGTATTATAAAGCAGGAAAAATCAAAGCGATTGGTGTGAGTAATTTTTATCCTGATCGATTTATTGATATTGCCAAGTTTAGTGAAGTAACGCCAATGGTTAACCAAGTAGAAACACATGTGTTCAACCAACAAAAACAAGCCCAACAAATAATGGAAAAGTATCATACTCAAATTGAATCTTGGGGACCTTTTGCAGAAGGGAAAAATGACTTCTTTAACAACCAAACCTTAAAAGAGATTGGAGAGCAATATGGTAAATCTGTGGCTCAAGTTGCTCTGCGCTACCTAATTCAAAAAAATGTTGTTGTTATCCCGAAAACGGTATCGAAAGACAGAATGATGCAAAACTTTGAAGTCTTTGATTTTGAACTAACAAAGGAAGACATGAACAAGATTGAGAAACTTGATCAAGAAAAAAGTTTATTTTTTTCTCACTCTGACCCTGAAACAGTTGAATTTTTGACAGGGTTAGTAAGATAGACTAGGTGTTACTCATACAGTGAAATTATTTGATGGAAATTTAATAATTAACATTAAAAACCCTAATTTCCTGCTTATTCAGGAAATTAGGGTTTGCTTATTGCAAAATAAATTTACTTTGTTGTTAAAGCACCAACGACAGGATGTGGAACATAAGGCTCTTCCAAATATTCAACTTCTTCGGCGGTTAACTTTACCGACAATGCACCGACCGAATCATCAAGATGGGAAATTTTTGTTGCACCAATAATTGGAGCAGTTACTGGTTCTTTCTGAAGCAGCCAAGCAAGTGCAATTTGGGATCTTGCTACACCATGTTTTTCTGCCAACTCGGCAACTCGCTCCACCACAAGACGGTCGTTATGTTCAGTAGAACCGTATTTAGATTTTTGCGTTGCATCTGTTTCAGAACGAAGAGTATCTTCTGACCAATCACGTGTTAGTCTCCCTGATGCTAGCGGGCTATACGGAATTACACCGATTTTTTCTTCCTTACATAATGGAAGCATCTCCCGTTCTTCTTCCCTGTAGATAAGGTTAAGGTGATTTTGCATGGATACAAATTTTGTCCACCCGTTTTTTTCAGCAGTATGGTTTGCCTTCAAAAACTGCCATGCATACATGGCTGATGCTCCTATGTATCTTACCTTACCAGCCTTCACTAGATCATGGAGTGCTTCCATTGTCTCTTCAATTGGTGTGTTGTAATCCCAGCGGTGAATTTGGTACAAATCAATATAATCTGTGCCAAGGCGTTTAAGACTATTATCCATTTCACTCATAATATGTTTTCGGGATAATCCTTTGCTGTTTGGTCTTTTGCTGTTTAAATCTTTACCCAATGGGAAGTAAACCTTTGTTGCAATGACAACTTCATCTCGATTTGAAAAGTCTTTCAGGGCACGTCCGAGAAATTCTTCACTCGTTCCATCTGAGTAAACGTTCGCAGTATCAAAAAAATTGATACCTGAATCAAGTGCTTTTTTAATTACGGCACGACTGCTCTCTTCATCAATTACCCAAGGGTGCATCCAGCGTTCCTTTACTCCAAAACCCATACAACCAAGACAAAGTCTAGATACATCTAATCCTGTGTTACCAAGTTTCGTATATTCCATTGCAATACCTCACTTTCCCAATGTTTTAAACTTTCCTTACTATTATAAAATTATACAGTATTTTTACAATTGTTAAATGATTGGAAATGTATATTAATGCACAAAACGAAAAGAAATGTCCATTATCTTTGTGGAAGAGACATCTTTTACCTTAGGTAATTGGCTGAACAGAAAATAAAAAATGGCGCCGGCATCATTAAGTGGCTCCATTTTTTATTGAAGGCTATAAAACGCTTATTTCTTCTAACACTAATACGTCAAATGCTTTCATAGTTACCTTATTATCCTCAACTGTACCTTTTAGTACATTGTGCATCTTTTTCTTAATGACAATTTCTTGGTCCTGCTCTGAATAATTTAATAGGAAGACATAGTCTTTTTCATCTTTCCTTCGAATGGCTAATTCGACGGATTCAGGTAATTCAAAAAGCTCGTTATACTTATTAATGCCCAATTCATCTATTAGGAAAGAAGCCAATTCTAAGTCAAAGACACCACCGAAATAAAAGCTGGTACCGTTGCCTTTGTTCCGTTTCACTAGGGCTGCTTTTCCATCGAAATATGAATTGGTAAACGTTCCTATTATCTCTGCTGCTTCGTTATTTACTTGTAACACTTCGTTAAACTCATGTGCTGTAAAACTTTTGCCATTCTTCAGGTTAACAACAGGTTTTGGTTCAAATGGAGCTGTTCTTGTAAAGTCTTCGACAGTTATCCCTGTTAAATCAGCTAAGTAGCCTGGGAATGGCAGCATATACGTTTGACCTGTCTTATCTTTATATCCGGTGCGGCAACCAAAGACAATTTTTCCGCCTTGACTAACGTATAATTCCAACAAATCAGCTGTTTGCTTTGCAACGATTGCTGGATGTGGATAAATTAATACTTTATATTTCCTCAAATCCTCTAATGTTGTATCAAGGGTCAGGTTGAACGTGTCCACTGGAACATGATTATACTGGAATGCTTTGAACCAAGCTTCCTTACTCTTTGAGGCATAGGGTCCATACCAGCTGTCCAGCTCCCCGTCCCATTGATTATCATAGTCTGTTACAATGGCAGCCTCAGCCTTAAAGACTGAACCAGCAATTACAGTTCTTTCTCCAAGCTGCTTTATTTCGTTACTGACCAGTTCGACTTCTTTAAGTCGGCGATTTGGCAGGTTGTGATAATCGTTAATACCATGCCAGTAGATTTCTGTACCTTTAGTAGCTGTCCGCCATCTAAAGTAAAGAACCATGTCTGCACCATGGGCAATTGACTGATAAGTCCATAAACGAAGCTGACCTGGTTTAGGGGAAGGCTGTTCCATTCTTGTTACCCATCCTCCAGGCCCCGCTTGTTGTTCAAAAATAGCAAAGTTAGGAGATATACTTCTAACTAAACTTAAATTCCAGCTCCATTTTCTGTCCCGTAATGGCTTTTCCGAAAAATCCTCCATTATTCTTCCAAAATTAGGATAGGAATCATACGCAAAAAAGTCGAGTACTTCCTCTGTTAATCGGTGATTATCTAAATGACCAAACATACCGTTTGTTGAAATCCATTGGTTAGAAGTGTATTGACGCAGGATGTCCCCTTGCAATTTTGCATATGAAATAACACTATCCGAAATAAAACGCTTTTCATCCAGCACATGATGTGGATTCGGTGAATTCTGATTTGTTTTGCGAGGTAAATAGACTTGGTCCCAATTAGTATAAGTCTGGTTCCAAAATACCGTACCCCACACTTGATTCAACTTATCTATTGTTGCATACTTGTCCTTCACCCATTGTCTAAATGCAGTATGATCAGCTTCCGAATAGAATACATCCATTTCACAGTTAAACTCATTATCAATTTGCCAACCAACAATCGCGGGATGATCTTTATAGTGTTTTGCTAGTTCTGTAACAATGATGGAAGATAATCTTCGGTAATTTTTGGAGTTATAATTGTAATGACGGCGTTCACCATGATGGAAGGAAACTCCATCCTTGTTTACATTTAAAACATCTGGATATTTCGATGTCAGCCAGGCAGGGGGAGTAGCAGTAGGTGTACCCATAATAATCTTCAATCCTATGTTGTGTGCCAAATCTATCGCTTTATCAAATAAAGTAAATGAGAATGTTCCCTCTTCAGGTTCAAAAATAGTCCAGGCAAACTCACCCATGCGAACATACGTGAAACCCAAATCTTTCATGCGATTGAAATCATCTTCCCATAATTCTTCAGACCAATGTTCTGGATAATAGCAAACACCTATTCTTATCTGTTTTTCCTGTAATTTTTTCACCATAGCGTATGGCTCCTTTACAAAATATGAAAGTTTTTTTCGCTGGGTGCGCCCTCTAAGCTGCACGTAAAATATATAATAATTCCTAATGAAATTATGGTAAAATTTCTATTAAAATGGTAATGAGTCATTTTATTAGGGAAGGAAGTTCAATTGAATTCATACGGAGGTAATAGTGGGTGGAATGTGAGTTAGAACTGGAAAATTTAGAATTCGTTTGTAAGCATATTTACGAGTTAACTAATATCCCTATATTAGTTATGGACAACAACAAGCAAGTAGTACTGGGATTTTCATCTTATATCCCTTATAATCCTTTGCACGCTTCCATTCAAGCTTTCTTAACTACTAGTAGTAAAGCACATCTATCGGAAGCATTTCCAACTATTCATCAAACAGATTGCCTTGAACACTTTGTTATAATCCCAATTGTAAAAAAGAAGGATGTTTGGGGGCATCTCCTTTTAGGTCCGACTGTTTTCCCAAAACCCACCAATGCCATTTTACAAGAGCTAATGGAGCTTCAGGAATTAAATAAGTTAGAGGAATCTTTAACTGAATATCTACAATCATTACCCGTTATCAGTAGCTGGAAGTTAGTTCATGCAAGCATGCTGCTATACTACGAACTTTATAAGAAGAGGTTAAATTTTACTGACATTATAAAAAACAATTTAAATGATGCTGTTATTCCAGAAGCAATCTCAGATAAAAGTGTATTAGAAGTTCGTCAAAATGGATCTTTTCATCAAGATCCGTCCTATGAAAAAAGGATTTATCAATATATAACAGATGGAAATTTGGAGGATCTGTTTTTATATTGGAAGGAGTTTCATCAAAGCACCGACTTTCAATTTGGAAAGTTGTCTAAAAAAAGCGAGTTAAGGAATCAAAAGAATTTGAAAATAGCGAGTATAACATTAGCGACACGGTCAGCTATTGCTGGGGGACTTCATCCTGAGATTGCCTATACGCTTGGAGATACGTATATACAGGAACTTGAAGAACTTCAAAATATAAAGGATGTTGAGGTTTTTATCGAGCATGTGGTGTACGATTTTGCCAAGAGAGTTGATAAGAATAGAAAACTCAAATATTCAAAACCTGTTGCCAACAGCCAATATTACATCTTTAAACATATATATGAAGATTTGAGTCTTGCCAAAATTGCAGAATATGTTTCTGTTAATCCAAAATATCTTTCAAACCTATTTAAAAAGGAAACAGGTATTCCAATCACAGAGTATATTCAGCATTCAAAAATTGAAGAAGCAAAAAAACTACTTGCCTTCACAGACTTTCCATTATCAAAAATCCAAGCACTCCTAAACTTTACCGATCAAAGCTACTTTACAAAGGTATTCAAAAAACACACTAAGCTAACCCCTAAGCAATATAAAAATGGAAGCAGCAAAGATTCAACACAGATTTGAGCAGTTAACTTTAAGCAGTTTTTTCCTCTTTTATAATTTTTGCGAAATTCTTTGTATAATTAGTTGGGGAGTGGACATAATAAGTGATAACAGTTTTATGCACAACACTGTTAAAAGCCTTACTCTTCGGAGTAAGGCTTTTTTATTTTAATAGATGGTAATAATTTAAAATTCCAACAAAATGTATGGGGAAGTATGGATGAGGCAATTGGATTTTGGGAGAACACCCATAAAGATAATGAATTCCCTAAAATATTCTATGGGAAAATTACCGGAGAGATTTGTGAAGTTCAGTTAAGGTGGGAACGTCGCGAAATTCAATCATCTTACACTTTACAAATATAGGCGGTTCTGCGCGGAAGTTATGATCAAATTCGTAAAAAATACTGATACAACTGAAATTACAAGTTTGGATGGAAATACATCGTACCCCAATAATTCAACAAGTAGATACGAAATGGAGATTATTGAAGGATTAAAACAGAGGAATGATGGAAGCAATAACTACAAAAGTCAGCCGAGCTGTGTGAAATAGGGGAAAATAGTTGGTTTCCTTTAAGAAAATCTTTTTTATTACTAAAATGACAGTAACCACAATAGACTGAGTTAGGGAATCTGCTTATTAAGAAATAAGATTGAAGTGACATTTATTTAAGTACTAATTGCATGACGAGAAAAACAAGTTGATAATGGTGTAGAGAAGATTCTTTGAGGTAGTTATTTTTTTATTATAGATTTGAGTGGAGAAAGGAATAAAGAGACGAGTAGTGGAGAGTGTTTTCAAATAAATGGTACCAAGTTAGGGGAACTATAGTGAAAGATTTATTTTCTAGCGTAATAAAGAATAATGATTATGTCCATATTTTTTATAATATAACGGAAAAAAGAGAGTATCTGGATAAACTGATTGGCTATATTATTTCTGGTATCGAACAAAATGAGCATATATTAGTCATTGAAAGTGAAAGGCTAATTCATGACCTAAATAAAGAGTTAGCAGTCATTTTAACGAAAGAACAATTATCCTATGTACATACTGTAAATAATTTTGATTATTACTTTTCAACGGGAAGTTTCCAACCAACTGTTATATTTGATAACTTAACTAAAATCTTGACGCCTTTTGTAGAAGACAATGTTGTCATAAGGTGTTGGGCACATGTTGAATGGGGAGAACAAGAAGGGATATTTAATATACTGGATGAGTTTGAAAGGGAAGCGGATGACTTAGTGAGACTGGGTGGGATGAGCTTAGTTTGTGCTTATGATGGTGAAAGAATCCCTGATACTCTCAAAACTTCATTAATGACTTCTCATAAATTTATAATTAAAGGAAATAATATAGTGGAATCGCACTTATATTTGACTAAAGAAGCTAACTAGTAACTACATATTATTACAGAACAAGGGCTTTCCTATGGGAAGGCCCTTTAAAATTAATGATGGTTGTCATGAACCTCTTCTTGTTCTTTAACATCCCTTTGTAAATACTCTAATTCACTTTCGGAAAGTTCGCCAACAACAAACTGCTGTTGTGGCATAATGATTGAGTTGTTATTACTCGCATGTAACTTTACAAAATAAAGACCTTCACTATCTATTTTTTGACTTACACTGTATATACCATTTCCTTCATTTTTTGCTTCTTCCATGCTTATTTTTATAGAGCTGTCTTGCTTCCATATATCAAAGTGCACATAGTCTACGTTTTCCACTTTTTCTCCATTTTGAGTAAGTGTAACCTTTATGATAGCTGTTTCATCTGCTTTTAATGGAGAGGATATTTCCATATCAGCTTCAAGTGGTGTTTCCTTTTTATATAATTTAGCTGCATCTTCCTTAAGTGAACATGCACTCAATAATAGCCCGGTTAAACAAATTAACAAGACAAATAAATTATTCTTCACGTACGAGCCACCTTAATATTTTTTCTTATGCATGTAATTACTTTTTCACGGTTATAATCTCAGCATAAAAATGACATCTCCATACAGCTTTAAATAAAGATTATTTTGTTACTGTTTCTATTCAATTTGCCCCGAATCCTCTGCTTTAATTGACTCCATTCTTTTCCTCGTGTTTTTGATGACAACAAGCAGAGCTTTGCATTTGTGAATTTAAAGCTTCTATTATTTGTTCAAAATTACATATGTCTCCCCCAAAACCCCTTTGAAATTTATGGGCTTCATCCATTGAGTTAAAAGTAAGCACATGTGGTTGACAGCAATTTGTATGAAAATCTGGATTGATTAGAAAGAAGCCGGTTTTAGCACTCAGAGTTGTATCATGGAGAAAATCACGACATATAATTTGAGCAACTTCCTGTTGTATATCTTTATATCTAAGCAATCCACAATGAATACAACAAGTTTGTTCCACTTGGTGATTAAGTTTAATTAATTGAACAGATAATCTTGTATTAATATCCTTATAACAATAAGAACAATGATGATTAGAGGTTAGGCTTATTTCCTTAGTCAAAGTAATGCCGTTTGAAGTTTTTACAATTTTTTGTTGATCAATTAACGGTTTTATATCACGATATATAGTCATTTCCGAAACGTTTAACTTACTGCTAATATCAGATACCTTTAACGTTACTTCTTCCTCAAGCCATAATAAAATCTGCTTTTGTCGTTCTATTGGTAACATTTTTTATCCACCAATCTTTATAGTGTAATTTAGCCTAAAAACAGGGTAATTTATTTATAGCTTGTTTGACAATAGAAAATTGATAATTAATGTTAAAATAGTGTTAGAGTTAACAAAATGTCACAAAAAAGTCACAAATTCAGAGAAAAGCGTAGTACTAAGACAAATTGATTTGATATGATTATGACTGTACTTAGTTTCTTAGATTTATACAGTGTATAAATAGGAACAATTTCAAAAAAAGGAGTAGTGTATACATATGAAGAAGAAAATATTTGCGTTTCTATCAGCGTTTGCTGCAGTTTTTCTTATTGCATTTCCAGCAAGTGCACATGTAACTGTTAATCCTTCAGAGTCTGCAACAGAGGCTTGGGAAACCTATACGGTAAAAATACCTGTTGAGAAGGAAATTGCAACGACTAAGATAACGCTTAAGATAGCGGATAATGTAGAATTTAAGATGTACGAACCGGTGGATGGATGGAAAGTAACAACGGAAACCAACGATAGTGATAAGGTAACTACGGTCACATGGGAAGCAGAGAATGAGAATACAGCTATCGAGCCAGGTGAATATAAGCTATTTAGTTTTACTGCACAGAATCCTTCTGAAGCAGGAGAAGTTGTTTGGGATGCATTCCAATATTATGAGGACGGAAGCATAGTGGAATGGACTGGAGATGAGGATGCAGACCTTCCGCACTCTGTAACAGAAATTGCTAAGTCAGATGCAACAACAGATAGTCATGGACATACACATGATACAGATTCTGCTGATGAAGATACAGCAAGTGCAGAGGATGATCATGAGCATAACTCAACAAGTACAGTATTATCAATCATTGCAATTATAGTTTCTATTCTGGCGATTATATTGACGTTTGTAAGAAAAAAATAATGATGTAACTAAAAAGCAAGCTGCCCTAAGATAGGGCAGCTTGTTTTAGGATTAACGGATAATAAGAGAAATCCGACATACTTTAATTGATTACACGACTTAGCCAGACCGGAGACCTTCGAAGGCTTTTTTTAGTAAACTATGCACATAAGCTTCATCTAACGTATCCCCAGTCACTAGCAACCGATAGAAAATTGGCCCGTAAATGAGATCAATGGATATGTCAATGTCGAGTCCCTGTTTCAATTCTCCCCGTTGGATTGCTTTCTCCAAAAGACCTCTTGCCTCAAGCCTGCGAGGGCGGAAAAACCGAGTTCGATATGCCTCTGCCAGTGCCGAATCAAACTGCCCTTCACCTAATAACTGTGTGATAATTGTTCCTTCTTGACTTGTTAAAAATCGAGTTAAGTTAGTAGCATGAATGACTATATCTTCTAGTGCAGAACCTGTATCAGGAACTGGCAGCCTAGCAGTGGCAGCATATAGGAAACTTTCCATTATTACAGCAGCTTTATTAGGCCACCATTTATATATCGTAGCCTTGCTGACTTGCGCCCGCTCGGCAATTTTATCAACTGTAACAGCTTGAAAGCCGTTTTCCAACAATAACTCATAAGAAGCGGACAGGATAGCCTTATGTGTTTCTACATTACGCGGCCGACCTCTTTTTCCATTCATGGAAATCTTCCTTTCATCATGTAATGACATCAATAAAATAAACTATACGTTCAGTATACCAATTAACCATATAAAATAAAATCCTGTTTGCCTATTTACAAAACTAAACGTTCAGTATATTATTTAATCATTAATTAATAAACTAAACGTTTAGTATTTAAATTAAAAAGAAGAAATGAACCAGAAATTTAAAAAAAGAGGTAATTAAAATATCTATAAAGGAGTTTTCTAAGATGACAAATTTAAAAAATCAAGCAATAGAACAAAGTATGCCGAAGTGGCTAACGATCCTGTTAGCATCAGCATGCGGGATAATTGTGGCTAATCTTTACTATGCACAGCCACTGGTTGGAGTAATTAGTTTTTCTATCGGATTATCAGCAAACAGCTCAGGTTTAATCGTAACGTTAACACAAATGGGTTATGTATTTGGTTTGTTATTAATTGTACCTTTGGGTGATATTCTGGATAATCGCAAATTGGTTTTTATATCTTTGCTTCTCACAGGGATAGCACTAGCAATTACAGCCTTAACTAAACAAGCAGCACCATTCTTAGCAGCATCATTTTTCATTGGTGTAGGATCTGTCGCAGCGCAAGTGCTTGTACCTTTTGCATCATATCTTGCATCGGATTCTTCACGAGGACGCGTTGTTGGTAATGTTATGAGTGGTTTGTTACTCGGTATAATGCTCGCGAGACCATTGTCAAGTTTGGTTGCTGATTTATTAGGCTGGAATTTCGTCTTTGCCTTGTCTGCTACAGCTGTTATTATTTTAGCTTTCGTACTGTTAAAGATATTGCCTGAAAGAAAACCCACTACAAACACGCGTTATACTGCACTGATCGGTTCCATGTGGCAATTGCTGCGGACAACGCCAATCTTACAACGGCGGGCTGCATATCATGCATTTGTGTTTGCATCATTTAGTTTATTCTGGACAACAGTTCCGTTGTTTTTATCCAGTCCAATCTTTAACTTTTCACAGTTAGAAATTGCTTTGTTTGCACTTGTCGGTGTTTCAGGTGCAATCGCCGCACCAGTAGCAGGTCGGTTGGCAGATAGGGGATGGACGAAACCTGCAACAGGATTGGCACTCGCAACCGTTATTGTATCTATGTTGCTTCCGCTTTTAAGCCGTACTGGTTCAAACACAGGGATAGCAATTCTCGTTGTTTCAGCAATACTATTGGATGCAGGTGTATCCGCAAATCTTGTGCTTGGACAGCGTACTCTCTTCTCGTTAAGTCCTGAAATTCGCAACCGTTTGAATGGACTTTTTATGGCTATATTTTTCTTTGGAGGTGCTGTAGGTTCCGCTGTTGGAGGTTTGACTTACGCACAAGGAGGCTGGGGTGCTGTGTTATGGATAGGAGCAGCATTTCCAATTATTGCACTCCTTTATTTTGCAACCGAAAAGAAGAAAAATGACTTATTATAGCACGCAGGAAAGTGAAGCCATTATATGAGAAAAGAGCCATCCCATGTTAATACAATGGGATGGTTATTCATTATTCTTCTTACACGTGCAACTGTGATTCAAGGAATCAGGAAAAGTGAAGAAATGAAAGCTTTTGCGTAGAAATTCACAAAAAATACAAGAGATTATTGCAATAATGTGAAGCTTACTAGGACTTTTTATTCAATATAAAAAAACGTGCTAAAATAAAAGTGTAGTAAAAACATACAAGAACTTGTGAAGTAATGAACAAACAAATAAAGTGAAATTGAGGAGCTGGAGTAAATGTTAGACTTATTAAGAAAAAATAATATCGTAGCAGGTATCTTAGCAGTATTTCGTATTTATCTTGGTTATCAATTTATTCATGCTGGTTATGGAAAAATAGTGGGAGGAAGCTTTGATGCAAGTGGTTTCCTTCAAGGAGCTATTGCATCTAGTACAGGAGATCATCCTGCGGTACAAGGATGGTGGGCAGCGTTTTTAGAAAACGTCGCATTACCAAATGCAGGTCTATTCACATTCTTAGTACAATGGGGAGAATTACTTGTAGGTATAGCCCTAATACTTGGTTTATTCACTAACTTCGCAGCCATAATGGGTATGGTTATGAACTTCTCTTTCTTATTCAGCGGCACAGTAAGTACAAATGCACAAATGATCCTTCTTGCGATTTTCATAGTAGTAGCAGGAGCAAATGCAGGTAAATTCGGATTAGACAGATTTGCAATGCCTTATATGAAAAGCGTTATTGAAAATAAAACAAATAAACGTAAAAAGGATGCAGCAGTTGCATAATAGATGATAAACAGAAAGAAGTCAGACATACATGTCTGGCTTCTTTCTGTTTTTATGGAACTAACAGGGCAGGATTCCTGTAATAAAGTAAAGAGCCCTTTTATGGATAGAAAATGGAAGTTTTATAGAAGAAGGATACATTTGGTGAAGTAGTTAGTCAACATAGTGGAAACGAAGGCAATTGTGATTAAGAGCAGTTGCTATTTTACAAACCTGGCATTTTAGTTAGGGAAATGAAAAAGAAAAAGCAAATCCCATATATGGCTTTAGATATATTGATTATCTTAGGGAATGGATAACTAAAATTTAAATTAGATGGTGAATCAGTAACAAATTTAGATTAGCCAAAAAAATCTATTCCTAGTATGTTTATGAATACACAGAAAAAATGATAAAAAAGTTTAGGGGGAATGAAAAGAGGGTAGAAGGTAGAAATGTACTTATATATAGTGCAAATCAGGATGGATAAATACTTTATCCAGATTTTTTTTGTTTTTTAAATAGATGATAAATGTACACCTATGTTAATGCATTACCTGAATCATTGGTTTTAATAGCTGAATGTTGACAACTAACACTTATCAATTGATAATAAATTTGTTTGAATATCACCTTATCGATTGATAAGGTGATATATTTTACATATTTATCAGTTGATGAAAAGAATATTTGTTCATCTGCCTTATCAGTTGATAAGCAACACGTTTGTCCATTCACCTTATCAACTGATAACTAAGGGTACTATTATGTATCTTTTTAAACCATTAGGCTGAATCATTTAAAAAAGTTGCAATTAGTAGGGGGAATTTACAACAAGAAGATTATATCCTTTGTATTCGGAAAGAAAGGTTATCATGAGATTTTTCTGATTTAGTAGACTTAATGAGAACATTTGAACATATGAGTGAAAAAGATGTCTAAGATGGTAGATTAGACAATGCAAGGCAACACCAACCTGGACAGTATTTATATGGCCTGTATCGTATTTGCATATTTAATGATAAGGGGATTCCTATGAGTTTTGACAATGTTCTATTTCGTTTTTTTATATTTTGGTATATTTGCGGAGTGATTCTTCTCAGCTTTGATCTTCTGCCCGCCTGGCTCGAATGGGCGAACGCTGTTTTTCTGATTTTAAGTGGTCTTTTGGCAATTGTTTATTTTTCTAAGGCCTTTGGACGAAAAAAAGGCTTTCTAATCAGCATCGTAATTTTTATATTTTCCTATCTCGCAGAATTCATAGGATCGTCTTATGGAATTTTATTTGGGGAGTATTATTACACGGATCGGTTTGCACCCAATTTATTTGGCGTTCCAATAGCTATTGGTTTTGCATGGCTAATGGTAATGGGAACCTCACATGCCTTGGCTGTCACCATCACCAAAGGCAAAAAACGACTTCAGCCGATAATTGGTGCCTGTATTGCGGTAATTATTGATTTAATTATTGATCCGGTGGCATTTAAATTAAAACAATATTGGATATGGGAGGAGGACGGTGTATACTACGACATTCCGTTCAGCAATTTTTTAGGGTGGTTTGTTGTGGCACTTGTCCTTCATGTTTTTATCTTATTCTTCTCACCAGGTAAAAACGTTCTATGGGAAAAACGGATGTTTGTACTATTTGCCCTTACAATTGCTATGTTTGTTTTACTTGGAGCAACCGCTGATCTTTGGTTTGCAGGCATCCTGACAGCTTGCCTAGCTGGACTTACACTATATGCTGCTATAAGAAGGAGATCATCATGATTGAAGCCAAAAAGGACGTTGTTTTTGACAAACTTTTTTCTATTTTCCACAAGGGACTGCTTGCCTTTACCTTTGATAAAATTTATTGGCAGGAATCCGGTAAAATGCCGTCTTTTCCCTGCATTTTTGTATGCAACCACTCATCCTGGTGGGATGGGCTCATCTGCTTTCAGCTGACGAAGACTGTTATACAGGAGGATTTGTATATCATGATGCATGAAAAGGGCCTAAAGCAGTTTCCATATTTCAAAAAACTTGGAGCCTTCTCGATTGACCGCTCCAAGCCAAAAGAAATTTTAAAGACAATGAGGTATGCTGAAATTCTATTAAAAAAAGGAAAAAGCGTATGGATCTTTCCCCAGGGTGATGAGTACCACCTGGAAAAACGCCCCCTGCATTTTCAGCCAGGAACTTTGTACCTGCAGGAGAAGCTTCCCGAAATTCCTATTATACCGGTAAGCTTCTACTATTCTTTTGCACATAAACGAAAGCCTGAGGTATGGATAAATGCAGGTAATCCATTGTTTAATGATGACTTGCCGGGAAGTTCCAGGTATGAAAAAACCTTATCACTTGAACAGAATTGTACAATAGGGCTGGATGCTCTGAAAAACCATGTGATTAGCGGAAAAACGAAGCAATTCGTCAACTTACTTTAAGGGGCGATGTCTAAATGGTTCTATTTTTAATCATCAGTCTCTTCATATTTCTCCTGTGGACACTGTGGAATATGAGCGGACTCCCAGGACTTTCTTCTGCTCCTAAAATGAATATATCCTTTCAGCCACTTGTGTCAGTTTTGGTGCCCTTAAGAAACGAAGAACGGAACGTGGTTGGACTAATCAGCAACCTGAAGTCCTTAACATATCCTCATGTAGAAATCCTTCTTTTGGATGATGGTTCAACAGATCAGACGCTAGCCCTGCTGCAGGATAAAACTTCAGGTGATAGCCGTTTTAAAATTTTAACAGGGAAAGAACTCCCGGCAGGATGGGCTGGCAAGGTGCATGCCTGTCATCAGCTGCAGGAAAAAGCAAAAGGTGATTACTTTCTTTTCATTGATGCAGATGTCCGTTTAAAATCCAGTGTCATTGAAAAAGCACTTACACTGTTAAATAAACAAAATGCCCAGCTGTTAACCGGGTTCCCATCCTTTGAAGTTCCGGGAATTCTGAGTAAACTACTGATTCCCATGATGCATTTTGTTGTACTGTTCCATCTCCCGATCCATCTTGCAAATAAGGGAAAGATGCCAGCCGCAACCGCAGCCAATGGGGTATTTATGTTTTTTGAAAAAATCGCCTATCTGAAAATAGGAGGTCACCGGACAGTCCAGACATCTATAGTGGAAGACGTTCATCTGGCAAAACAAATGAAGATATCAGGCTGCAAAGTTTGCTTGGCCAATATAAGTACGGACGTTTCATGCCGGATGTATGAACGGAATAGCGAGGTGTGGGAAGGTTTTGTAAAGAATATTTTTTCAGGCCTTGGCCGTTCTGTCATGATGGTTATCCTCCTAAGCATTTTTTATGGCTTTTTTTATGTGCTACCAGGGGTTCTGATGGTGTGGGGGCTATGGACATTACAGCCACTTTACTTGTTCCCCTATCTCCTGATTGTCCTGCAGCGCATGTTAGTGGACTGGAAGGCAAATCAGCGTTTGTCCCTTTCCTTCTTCATGCCGTTGTCCGCGGCTACGATGGTTATCATCATGAATGCTTCTATGTGGAGATGGATTAGGAAAAAGCCTTATAGCTGGAAAGGAAGACAGTATACATGAAGAAAAAAGTCATAATTATCGGCGGCGGCCTGGCAGGATTGTCAGCAGCCATAACGCTTGCCAACAAAGGATTTCAGGTAGAATTGTTCGAAAAGAACAAGCATTTTGGTGGTAAATTAATGCCTGTTGTATTAGGAGATTATACCTTTGATTTCGGGCCAAATACCATCACTATGCCAGATGTATTCCGGAAAGTGATTGAACAGACAGGCGAAAAGGCGGAAGATTATTTCCGAATGATTAAACTCGAAAATCATACGAGAAATGTGTTTTCCGATGGAACTTCCTTTGATTTGTCGAGCAGCAGGGAGCATATGATTCAGCAGATGAATCAGATTGATCCCACACATAAATATGATTATTTTTTAAAAGAGATTACACGGTTATATAAGTTATCAGAGAAACACTTCCTGCCAAAAACCTTTCTTTCATGGCGGGACTATTTATCTCCGTCACTTGGGGCAGCTCTCATGCAGGTGAGGCCGCTGCAAAGCATGGACAGCTTTTTCCGGCAGTATTTTTCACACCCCCATGTGCTTCAGGCTTTTAATCGCTATTCCACTTACATTGGCTCGTCTCCCTATAAGACTCCAGCCACATTTGCCATGATAGCCTACCTGGAGATGATTGGCGGAGTTTATTATGTAGAGGGAGGAAACGTAAAAATTGCTGAAGCCTATGCAATTGTCGCTCAAAAGCTTGGTGCAATGCTTCACGCTAATTCACCTGTGAAGAGGATTATCGTAAAAAACAAAAAAGCAATTGGCATTGAGCTTGAAGATGGTGAGGAAATTCATGGGGATTATTTCATCATGAATGCAGATTTGCTCAAAGCCTATCCTGAACTGGTTAGCGAAATCGCCCGTCCCTCCTTTCCGAATTCAAAAGTAGCAGGGCTGACACCCTCCACTTCAGCTTTCGTAGTGCTTGCAGGTGTCAATAAACGGTTTTCAGAGCTGAGGCATCATAATGTCTTTTTTTCAGATGACTATGAGCAGGAATTCATTGACCTATTCAAACACAAGCAATACAGCAGTGAACCTACCATTTACATCAGTAACTCCTCCTATACAGAGCCAGGCCGTTCGCCTGAAGGAAACAATCTTTTTATATTGGCAAATGCTCCGGCTCTTCCTGCTAATGGGAAACTGCAGGTGAATCCAGAAGAGTATAAAGAGCTTATATATCAAAAGCTCTCATGCTTTGGACTTTCGCTGAAGGGTAATATCGTGGAGGAAAAAGTCTATACACCCTCTGATATCGCTACTCAATTTGGCGCATTCCGCGGGGCACTCTATGGTCTATCATCTAATGGGAAAAAAGATGCTTTTATGCGTCCCAAAAACGTGAGCAAGGATATCGCTAATCTTTTTTTCACGGGAGGAAGCACACATCCTGGTGGAGGGTCGCCAATTGTGACATTAAGCGGGATGAACACGGCTAACTTAATTATCAAGGCAGAAAGATAGCATATATAAAAGGGCAAAAGAAAGCACGTCATCTGCTTCCCTTGCCTTTTTAAATTGTTAAAATACTTTTCGTATATGTAAATAAATTTTTAAAAAAATTTCATACTTTTGGGCAGTTTTGCCGTTTCGAGCATAACTAGTATAATGAAAGTCGAGCTAATAAGTTTTTATCTATACTAAAGGGAGCGCAAAAATGATATCTAATGTAAAAGAGTACCTATTATATAAGAACTTTAATGAACTTGCTGTTGATATTCTGGCCTTAGCAAAAGAGATATTGCCTGACAGCTTTCTATTCTTAAGTGCTTTTATCAATAATGAGCAGCATATCTTGAAAACTTCTGAAAATGGGGAAAATATCTATATTAAGGAAGGGGTATCTCTTCCGCTGAGTGCAGCAGTTTGCAGCAGAATCGATTTTACTAAAGGCATCCCTTTAGTCTTTGAAGACATTAGTAAGGAATCTAGTTTAAACGATATAAAGGGCACTTTTTTGCAAACTAATGTAAATGCTTATTTAGGAGTGCCGGTTATTCTGAGGGATGGCGAGGTTTTTGGAACTTTATGTGCTGTTCATGAGAAGTCTGTAAAGTTTAACGAGAGAAGTATAAAACTAATAGAAAAAATTGCGAAAATGTTCTCGTATTACTTAGAATTGGAGCAACTAGCATATAGAGACCACTTAACTGGCAGTTATAATCGGCATTTTCTTGAAAGGTACTTTAATGAATTTACTCAAGAAGATGGCGCCTTGTTCTTTATGGATTTAGATGGTTTTAAAGGAATTAATGATAGTCTTGGTCACGATACAGGAGATCTAATTTTAAAAGAGGTTTCCTTAAGAATGGAGACAATTATTCAACAGATGAACTTAAATGGAGCGGTATTTCGGTTAGGCGGAGATGAATTTATTATTATTTTGATTGGGAAATTAAGTGAACATGAAACAGGCCAACTAGCAGTATCTTTTATTGAAAGGTTGTCGTCTTGGGACTTTCAAATAAAGGCGTTTGACTTATCTGTAAGTATTGGTATTGTCATTTATACAAATAAAATGAAACAGACTTTAAATAAACTGCTGAAAAAAGCAGATAATGCATTATATAGGGCGAAAACAAGTGGTAAAAGTACGTACCGTTTTTTTTGATTTTTGCTGAATCTTATATTAGTTGCCTGTAATTGTTGATTATGATAAATATTAACTTATACGAAATTGAAGGGGCTTGTTAACAAGTGATAATTATGTCCTTTAGTGCAAGATTCTTTTTTTATTTCGTACCAAGTGTTAATAAAAGAGGTGAAAATAGCAACCATTCTTGGAGCAGCAGTAATTGATGATGTAGTAGTTATTATTGCATTAGCCTTTTTAATGAGTTTTGCTGGCGGGATGTCAATCTCACAACAGTTATTTTAAAGAAAGTTATTTTCTTTGCTGGAGCTATTTTTGTCAGCTGGATAGTAGTACCCCAAAAGTTACAGAAACAGTTATTTCTGGGGAATTAAATTATATGTTTTGTATCTGCTTATTTGGCGGATTATACGGGAGTAGCAGCTATCATAGGCGCATATATTACTGGTGTAGCAATTAGTTTAACTGGTTTTAAACAAGAAGTATTTGAAAAAGCTGAAACAATAAGCAACTCCATTTTTGTTCCAGTGTTTTTTTACTTCTATTGGAATTTCAGTCTCATTGATTCTATAAGCTACAATTCTCTTATTGACATCTATATCAGTGATATTTATAATAAATTAGAAATTTCAAATACTAAAATTTATTAGGTCGTGGATTTTTCTAGAGTGAACTCTATTTTCGCCACACAATTGTCATTAGACATTTGTGTGGCTTTTTTTATGCAAAAAGGGGGATTTAAGTTGAGTAAATGGCATTATGTATTATTTGTTTTCTTGGGCGGCTGCAGTTACGGGATATTATCAACATTTGTAAAACTTGCTTATGCAGCTGGATTTACGGTGAAAGAGGTAACTGGAGGTCAATATTTAATTGGATCATTAATTATTTGGATAATCGTTTTAATGACAAAAAAGCACAAAACATCAAAAAACCAGGCAATAAAGCTGTTATTATCGGGAATTCCATTTGGACTGACAGGTGTTTTTTATTATCAATCCTTACAAACGCTTCATGCTTCATTGGCAATTATATTTCTGTTTCAATATATCTGGATAGGATCATTACTAGAAATGATCTTTTATAAAACGAAGCCTTCAAAAGAGAAATTATTATCAATCGGAATTCTGCTGGCAGGTTCATTGTTAGCTGCAGGTATTACCTCAGAAACTAGCATCCATATTAGTTGGCAAGGTATAGCTTGGGGACTGCTCGCTGCTTTAACGTTTGCAACTTTTATTTTTCTGAGTGGCACGGTTGGCCATAATACGGAACCGTTGCTGAAAAGTGCACTTCTATCAACTGGTGGGCTAATCATTGTTTTCATCATATTCCCGCCTGTATATTTAGTAGATGTACCAGTTCTCATCGGAGTTACCCAATATGGATTAATTCTGGGGATATTTGGAGCAGTGCTTCCGCCGCTGTTATTTTCAATTGGAATGCCAAAGGTAGGACCGGGGCTTGGCACAATCCTGACAGCATCAGAACTTCCGGTCGCTGTTTTAATGTCTGCACTCATTTTGAATGAATATGTAGGTGTATGGCAATGGTTTGGAGTTGCCCTCATTTTGGGTGGAATCATGGTTAGCAATGTGAAAATCTTTAAAGTTAGGAATTATTCAAACCTCAATTGGTAACCTAAAATAGCTGGGGCTATCCTGTAATGAAAAGGAGAGCTCCAGCTCAAGTCAAATGAACTTTTTTACTACCAATCAATAACCTTATTGCCTTTGAAAAACTTTCCATTTGGTCCGTCAGATCCACTTGTTGCTAACCATATAAAAGACTCAGCAGCTTCTTTTGGTGTCGTTGGGGCAGAAGACCCACCCATATCAGTGCTTACCCAGCCAGGATCGACGGCATTTATTTTTATATCACCATTGACTTCCCCAGCAATTAACTGTGTTAGGCCGTTTAGGGCAAACTTAGACAACTTATATGCTCCTACGCCTCGATAGGATACTTGGCTTATTGCTCCATAATCTGAAGAAACATTAATGATTCTTCCGTACCCGTGTTTTTCCATGAGGGGAATAAAGGCATGAATTACATGGTAAACACCAAAGAAATTAGTTTCCATTGTTTTCTCCAAAATCGAAGGGTCCATAGCTACTAAATTTTCACCCTCGTCTAAGTACACACCTGCATTATTTATCAAAACATCTATTTTTCCGTACTGCTCACCTATATTAATAGCAGCCTGACGAATGCTTTGTTGGTTATTTACATCCATTTCCTGAAATGAGACGTCTAATTTTAACTTCTTCAGGTTCTGAGAAATTTCCTGCCCCCTATTAATATCTCGACCAGTCAAAATGACCTTAAAGCCTTTCATAGCCAATTGTTTAACCAGTTCATAACCAATTCCGCGGTTACCACCAGTGACAAGTGCAACTTTTGCTTCTGTTAGCATCTAATTCTCCTCCTTTTTGACTAAGAAAAACAAATAGCGAAGTTATCTTGAAAGTTGTTGTACAGGAGAAACCATGTAATTTCTAAGTACAATTGTGACTAAACTTAGTACCACTGCGAGAATTCCCACTAATACAACGTATTGTGTTCCCATTGCTGAAATAATTAGCCCTCCTGCAGCTGCACCAACTGTTGTTCCTACGTTACAGGCTGATATAAATAGACCATTAGCGAAATCTGGCGCTTCTGGAGCTGCAGAAGAAATCAAATATTGATTAATATTTGCCATTAAACCGCCTGCTAATATTCCCCAAATTAACGTTAGAATCGCCATTGAAAGAGGTAATTGGCCAGTGAAGAAAAAAATGATGTAAACAGCACTCAATAACATAGGGAAATATAATATAGATTTAACAGGACTAGTAGTGAGTAATTTTCCTGCGACAATGTTACCAATAATATTGGCTCCGCCAAAGATGAAAAGTGTTAAAGTAATCGAATTTGGAGACATATTGGTTACAGTTTTCAAATATTCAGCAAAATAGCTGTAAACTCCAAAAACAGCTGCATTTAATAAAATGACAGTCACGATAGAAATCCAAATAATCGCTTTTTTTAATACGGAAAGTTGAGCACCGTAAGATTGCCTTACTTCAACAGGCATAGATGGGACGAAAATTAATGTAGCGATGAAGACAATTATAGTAATTATAGCAAAGAAGGCCATCGCTAGTTCATAGGAAACGGCACTATTAATAAAACTTGCAATTGGCACCCCTGCTACCATACCGGCAGATACGCCAATAAAAACTTTTGAGACAGCCTTTGGAGCTTCTTCTTTACTTACAGAGGAAGCAGCAACTGTAAATGCCATAGAACAATAAATGGGATGGAAGAATCCTAGAAATATTCTAGTGATTAATAATAGGGTGAAACTAGTTGTAAATACAGACACAATATTCCCAGTAACAAAAACTCCTAAGACAATTAACATTACCTTCTTACGATTTATCCCAGAAAACAATAGAGGCATTACTGGTCCAGAAATGGCAATTGCAAGTGCAAACAAACTGACCAGCAAGCCGGCTGTTGACACACTTACATCATATTGCTCAGCAATGGTAGGCAATAATCCAATAACACCCATTTCGGTATTTAAGATGCCAAAAACCCCTATAGTTAATATAAAGATTAGCAATTTTTTATTAGTCAAAAAAAATTCCTCCTTAAAAATAAACTACCTGCTGGAGCATGCAGAAGGCATCCCTATATTCTGATTTCCTCGTAAGTATAATCGTTAGAGTTAGCTCTAGTTCAAGCAAAAATTTTAAAAAGTGATTTATTAAGCAGAAGGAGTGGACAAAAGCAGATACAGTGGGGAGGGACGATGGTAAATAACACAAATAGAGCCACCTATCTTCAGGGATAGGCGGCTCTGTATTAATTAAAATTACCAATTTTATCGTTCTTATGAATATCTTCCGTGCCTGCATCTAAGGCAGTCTTATAATAGTGGCATTTAAGGTTTATTACTTCCATCGTCTTGTTGATTTCTTCTATTTGTGCTTCAACAGCAGCTTTCCGTTCTAAAAACATGTCATACCTTTGCTGTAAGGTGGAATCGCCATCCTGACACCAATCAATAAAACTTTTAATTTCTTTAATAGGCATTCCAGTCGATTTGAGACATTCAATAATCTTTAAAGCCCCAATATCGGATTCTTTAAACAGTCGTGTTCCGTTAGGTGTCCGTTCTACAAAAGGTAAAAGTCCTTCTTTATCGTAGTAACGCAATGTATATGTCGTGAGATTTAATTCTTTTGCAACTTCACTAATAGAGTATGTATTCATAATTTACACTCCTATTCTTCTAAAAACTAGATTTAGAGTTAACTCTATGTTGTGAAACAATTTTATCATGGGTATTTCCTAATGTCAAAATCCCTTTATTAAAAAAATCCTATATTGCTAGGTTAATATCTTGATTGAGAAAATCTTGCTTAAATCACTTGACTTAGAGTTAACTATAAGGATTAACATTATTTACAAAAAGCCTGCTATGTCCTCGCATTTTATAAGAATAAGTGGGAAAGTGAGACCATTTAGCAGTAGCTGAGCTACATACTTTGAGATTATTATTCTGTCGATCAATCTGCACAGCAACAAAATCCAAGTAATTTCGGTGTTTAAACATGCTAAAGGAGCTGTGAACAAAATGGATTTAAAGGCACAAAACAATTCTGTAAGAACAGCATTAGTGTTAGCAGCATTTTCTGCATTAGGGCCATTTACGGTGGATATGTATCTTTCATCACTGCCGCAAATGATGGATGATTTTAATACAACAGCATCGATGATTCAAGCTAGCTTAACAGCAAGTTTGCTGGGGTTAGGTTTAGGGCAGCTCGTTGCAGGTCCGCTAAGTGATGTCCATGGAAGGCGTAAGCCTTTGCTGATTTCGATGCTGCTTTATTTTATTATTTCAATCATATGTGCTTTTTCGCCAAACGTCGGTATATTTATTGCTTTGCGTTTTATTCAAGGATTTGTCGCTTCTGCTGGGCTTGTTATTTCTCGGGCAATTGTTCGTGATAGCTACAGCGGTGTAGAAATGGTCAAATTCATGGCGATGTTAACAATGATTAGTAATGTCGCACCATTAATTTCGCCTACTGCTGGAAGTGCAGTAACTACGTTCACTTCTTGGATTGGTGTGTTTATTTTTCTAGGTTTATTAGGGCTTTTACTAACAGGTGTAACTGTATGGGGAATAAAGGAGAGCTTACCTGTTGAACAACGAATTCCGAGCAATTTCCAAGCAGTGTTAAGCAACTATGGTTCGTTGCTGCGCGATCGGAGCTTTATGGGGTATGCCCTTGTTAATGGCATATTATTCTCTGGTGTGTTCGCTTATGTAGCAGGGACTCCATTTATTTATCAAAATATGTATGGCATATCACCGCAATTGTTTTCTGTTCTTTTTGCTTTAAATGGACTTGGGATTATTTTAGGATCACAGCTTGTGAAAAGGCTGGCAGGGCGGATGAACGAACACCGTATTTTTCGGTGCGGCTTGTTATTAGCCTTCATCACTACCGCTTCCATCTTGATTATCGTGCTAGTTCACGGGCCATTTGTTGCTATGTTCATCGCAATCTTCCTATTCGCAGCCGCGATTGGAATGATTGGACCAGTTTCATTTACACTCGCAATGGAATCACAAGGACATATTGCCGGGAGTGCGGCTGCAGTATTAGGAACTCTACAATTTGCTTTAGGGGCAGTGACTTCACCTTTAGTTGGTATTGCTGGCGAAAACTCTGCTGTTCCTTTTGGAGTAACCATTTTTATGACAAGTATTCTTGCTGCAATCTTTTACATCAGCCTGGTAAGAAGGCCATCAACAGTTTCACAACATATGTAACTTTATCTTAAGTGACAAAGAGGATCTTACATGGAAAGGGTAAACGGTGTTGTCATATTTACTGTTATTATCTTCTTTATTTAACTGATTCATCGCTTTAGGGATGACATCAACAAACCATAGCGATTTTCAGTTCACTGAAAATCGTTTAAATCCTCTTGGGCCATACTCGAATAAGATTCCAAGGCATCAATTTTGTAGTTCATTTGCTAATTGTTTCTCTTGTTTCATGGAAACAAAACCATTCTTTTAGAAATTTTTTATAAAAAGTATCTGTTTCTAGAAGCTTTATATACAAATGTATGCCTCCAATTTTAACCTGTACTAAAAATCTTTAAATGGGCAAGAGCTGATAACAACTTCAAATCTTAATCATATAGTGTACATGGTAATCACCTAAAAGAGATAATTTATTTATTGGAGGTATTTTTCAATGACCAAAACCCTTATTCTTCCAGGGGTATACCAACCTAAATTAAACTTTATACAAACAGAAGCCGCTATAAAGCAAGTAAAGGATTTTTTTGAAAGTGAAATATCTGCGAATTTAAATTTAAAAAGGGTGTCGGCACCTATTCTTTTAAAAGCCGGTAATGGAATAAATGATAATTTAAATGGTGTGGAACGGATTGTTTCTTTTGATGCAATGGATATAAAACATTCCTCCATTGAAGTGGTGCAATCGTTGGCTAAGTGGAAAAGAATGGCCCTTGATCGGTATGGATTTCTTCCTGGTGAGGGTCTCTATACGGATATGAATGCCATTAGAAGAGATGAGGTTTTAGACAACGTGCATTCCATGTATGTTGATCAGTGGGATTGGGAAAAGGTTATTACTTATAAGGAACGCACTTTAACTACCTTACAATCAGAAGTTATAAAAATCTACCGGTCATTAAAATCGACTGAGCAATACTTATGTTCTTTATACCCTCAAATTAAACCTATTCTCCCAGAAGACATTAAGTTTATTACAACACAGGAGCTTGAGGATCATTATCCAAATTTAACTCCAAAGGAAAGAGAAGATGAGATAGCTAAGGAGTTTGGTGCTGTTTTTATTATGAAAATAGGTGGTAACTTAGTTTCCGGTGAAAGACATGACGGGCGCTCACCTGATTATGATGATTGGAACTTAAATGGTGATATCATTTTATGGTATCCACTATTAGAGAGAGCTTTTGAGATTTCTTCCATGGGAATTAGAGTAGATGAATTTGCCCTGTTGAACCAATTAAAAGAGTCCAATAATGAAAATCGAATACAGCTTAAATATCATCAAGCAATCCTTAATAAAGAACTTCCTTATACAATCGGCGGAGGAATCGGGCAATCAAGATTATGTATGTTCTTACTAAGAAAAGCGCATATTGGAGAGGTTCAAGTCTCTGTCTGGAATGATGAAGTTATAAACGACTGCAAAAAAGCTAACATACCACTTTTGTGAATTCTTAATAACTTACAGCCGAAGACCAACAAGGAATTCGGCTTTATGCTTTTAAGTAATATCTTCTGATTTTCTGCTGTTCTTATTAGACTTTTTCCAAATTTTATTCATTATAAGGGTTACAATACCAATTATTGCAACTAGCATAAGACTAACGAAGAAGCCAAAACGTATACTTTTTTCGAATATTGTACCACTGACAGCAGCTAATAATAGGAATAGACCAAGTGTTGAAAGGACTTTATCTCCCATCTTAACTTGAAGAATTTTCAGCGCAGAAATAATGATAAACGCCCAGTTATACATCTGGAGTATTCCAGCAGCTGTTGTAATATAGCCATAAATTTTCCCTGGTAATAGTAATGCTGTAATAATGGAACCTATTAAACCAACTGTTGCAAGCCCAAGGGAAGGAAGCGGGAGATCTTTAAGTTTTTTGATTTTTTTCCCAAAGAAAGCGGGAGCATCTCCACCATCAGCTAAGGTAACAAGCAAGCTCGTAACGGCAAATAAAGATGCTGTCATTGTTGAAAATCCGGCAATAATGATGGCACCATTAAAGACATGTGGAAAAAAAGCCAAGTTATAGCTGTCCATCGCTGTTACAAATGGACTTTCCTTTTGGTTAATGGATTGATAAGAAACCATGCTGATTGCTAAAATGATGGAAATTACATAAATTACTGTAAGTACGATTAACATCACTTTTCCTGACTTTGGAGCATCTTCTTTCTTTTTAAGCTGCATCGATAAAAGTCCAATTGTCTCAATCCCACCGTATGCATAAAAGGCATATATTAAGGATGACCAAAAGGCGCGAAATCCCTCTGGAAAGATTTCGTGCATTTTCGTTGGAATACCTGGTTGATCACATCCATTACAATGAAAAATTCCAAACAATGCAACAATCGCTAAGATGATAAACATAATGATCGCTGCAGTTTTTGCAACTGCTAAGATATTTTCAATTTTATTAAAGCCCTTTGAGCCTAATAAAACGATAATAATCGCAAGTATCGCAAAAAATGAAGCAAATATCCACAAGGGCAATTTAGGAAACCAAAACTTTGAAAGAATAGAAAGAGCGGTCAATTGGCTTCCCATTATAAGTATTTTTGAACTCCAATAATTCCAGCCGCAACTAAAGCCAGCCCAGCGACCAAATGCTTTGCCAGCATAATAACAAAATGATCCTTCTTGAGGGTCAGCTGTTGTCATCTTGGCAAGGAAATGGTAGACAATATAAGTACCGATCGCTGCTAAAATAAAAGAAATGACCATAGATGGCCCCGTCATTTTTATTCCTATACCAGAACCGAGGAAATAACCTGTTCCAATAGTACAGCCAATCCCAATTAACGATAGCTGCCACCATGTTAAGTCCCCGTTCTGCTTATCCTTAGACGACTTACCGTCTGTTCCGGAACTGAACATAAAATAATCCATAATAACCCCCTTGATGGTTATTATCCTCGATATAAAAGGAATTATCCTAGCCATTATTAAGTCTAAAACAAGGAATTTGTTTGTTAAGTTTCCATTTGATAAAAGTAAAAGGAAATTTACTCATAGACAAATTTATGAAGTTTTCAGTTGATATTTCAGTAAACGTCCTTGCATAGTAGGTTTCTAGGGAGCGGCTTATTTTTTAAGTATAGGTGTAAAACGAGGGGGTTATAGATTAAACTCAAGAATTTTTAAAGGACACTTGTCTACTTTAGACTAGTTGACTTTATTTACTTTAGATCCTATTTAGCATTATGATATAAATATAAGTTTACTTCTCTTTTTAAAGCTATAACACTAAATAAAATTATAAGGATGAAGTTTATGTTGATAAGTCAGGTTGTTGTTAATCTTCCAAGAGGACTTCAGTCTGCTAAGAATACAGCGGATTTTGTTGTAATCGCTTCCTCATTTTCAAGTAAAATTAATATTACATATAAGGAAGTTACAATCGGGATAGATATTATGGAAATTATGGATTTAAATGTGGGAGTGGGACAGGAAATTACGTTAATCGTTAATGGTGCAGATGAACAAAGTGCTGTTTGTTTGTTGAGAAGTTTTCTCTTGGGGAATTCAGGATTAGATAGCAATTATAGTCACAACAATGCTTGTTAAGCTAACGTGAAACAAAGATGCTGATTTATTGTTACATTAGAGAGATATACCAGCTTTACGAGTGATATTAATAATCCTTTATTTATTAGTATTAAGGACGAATGGATTAATTATATTTAACCTATGAAGGTGTCCTCGATCAGTGCTTACAATAAAAATGGAGCAGTGTAATCCATCCATTTCTATTTAAATGAAATTCGCAAACTATTGCTTAAGAACTTATTAGTGTTGGAGGCAGAGCAGAGGAAATTGTTTGCTCTGCTTTTTCCTATTTTAGAAGGAGGCTTTAAGCTGTTTTGAGAGGCTTATCAACGAATAGATGCAATTGACATTCACAAATACATCAAGTAAGATGTATTTTAATAAATATATCTAATGCGATGTATCGTAACTGATGTTAATGAGAGGATTGAAAAAATGTTAGAAAGAGCTGATTATCTTCGCGAATCAATAGATTTTTTACAACGATTTATCGTGAAAAGTATGCAAAAAGAAGCTGAGGGGTATGGCCTTACAGTGCCGCAAATTAGGGTTATTGCGGAAATAGTGAAAAATAAAACTACAAGCATTAAACAATTAACTTATAATTTAAAAATGACTCAGAGTTCTGTTTCAGATATTGTTGAAAGGCTGATAGGAAAAGGTATACTGGAGAAAACTCCCAATCCTAAAGATAAACGCTCAGTCGTTATCACATTGACGAAGAATGCAGAAGAGGGCATAAACAAAAAAGACTACACCCACTTAAATCAAATGATAAATGGCGCACTGGATCAACTTAATGCAGACGAACAAGAAATTGTCTTGAAGGGGATGCAGCTTCTCGTCGGAGTTGTAAAAGAAAAAATGAAATCAGAAGGTATGAACTATAATGAGTCCTTTGATGTAATGCTGTTTCCTACTGAGAATAATAAACAATAAATTATCTAGAGAACCTAAATCAAATTAATCTATTGCTATGTTAATAATGTTACTTTTGTAGTATTCAGCCAGGATAAGACTCCTAATCAGCATTTTTAAGGACATCATGTGCATTAGCACTCTATACATACAGGATTCCAGAATCTCCAAGTAGTAAAACCTAAAATATTCGCTTTTCATAATGAATAGCGTTTTTTTGTATGAATAAATTAATAGTATATCGAATGCTTTAACAACGACAATTATAAGAAGATAGGAAGGAGTACTAATAAATTTCCCTGGAGAAAGGATAATTCTGAACTTATGGAAACAAGCAACATAATAACGCTGTTAATTTCTTTAATTTCTTTTATAAATATAGTGCTTGGTATTGCTGTTATCTTTTTTGAAAGAAGGGATGTTGGCTATACTTGGGCTTGGTTGTTGATACTTTTTACTGTTCCACTCGTAGGTTTTATTATTTATATTTTCTTAGGCCGCCAAGTAAGAAAAGAGAATTTTTATAAGTTAACCGATTTTGAAAGAAGTAATTTTGAGTCAGCAGTTAATAGGGAGTTAGAATCTGTAAAAGAACAATATTCGCATAACGATATTCTTGATCAGTATTCAGATTTAATTAATATGAATTTAACTTCATCTAATGCCTTCCTTACAACAGATAATGAGATTAATATCTTTACTACTGGAAAGAAAAAATTTGATTCTCTGTTTGAGGATATTAAGAAGGCAGAAAAAGAAGTGAATATACAGTATTATATTATTCAGCCTGATCATTTAGGAAATCAACTAAGAGATTTATTAGTTCAAAAAGCGAAGGAAGGAGTTAAAGTTCGTTTGCATTTTGATGCGATTGGTTCCAAAAAATTATCACCCTCCTTTTTTAAAGAGATTATTAATAATGGTGGGGAAGTTGAAGTGTTTTTCCCTTCTTTTCTTCGGTTAATTAACTTTCGTATTAACAATCGCAATCATCGAAAGCTTTGTATTATAGACGGAACCATTGCTTATATTGGTGGATTTAATGTAGGCGATGAATATTTGGGCATGAAAAAAAAGTTTGGATATTGGCGTGATACACATTTAAGAATTACGGGAAATGCAGTTAATCACATCCAGGCAAGATTCATATTGGATTGGGTTTATTCAAGTAAAGATGAGCTAGTAACTGGGGAGGAGTTCACCTTTACTAAAGGGAAGAATAATGGAAATAGTCCTGTGCAAATTGTTTCAAGTGGTCCAAACTCTAAAACAGAGCATTTGAAAAATATGTATGTAAGACTTATTATGTCTGCTAAGAAAAGTATATATATCCAGACCCCATATTTCATTCCAGATGCGAGTTTTATGGATGCCTGTAAAATGGCTCTTTTATCAGGTGTAGATTTGCGTATTATGATACCGAATAAGCCAGATCACCCATTTGTATATTGGGCTACATGGGCATTTGCCGGTGAACTGTTGTCCTATGGGGCGAAGATCTATTTATATGAGAAAGGTTTTTTGCATGCAAAAACGATTGTTGTTGATCAAAAGGCTTCGTCTGTTGGAACTACCAATATAGATAATAGAAGCTTCAAGTTAAACTTTGAGGTAAATGCAACTGTATACGACAAAGCAATTGCTGATGAGCTTGCACATATCTTTAATGAGGATATGAAAAACTCCTCTCAATTGACAATGGAAAGATATAACGAAAGGCCACTAAGCATAAAATTTAAAGAGGCTATTTCCAGACTTTTATCACCTATTTTATAACCTGGAAACGGAAACTGGAGAGTTTCCGTTTTTTTAATTAAGATAAATACTACACTTTATTAAAAATTGACAACGCAAAATATATCGCATAAGATGTATATTATGCGATATATCCTGTGCGATGTAGTTTACCTTTAGTTACTACAGAAAAAAGTATTTTTATAATGACAGGTGAAAAGGCACACTATAAAAAAGCATTAAAAGGTTAGGCGTCAGATATGATCTATTACCTAATAAGAACTTAAAATGGACAAAAAGGAGCAAGGTTTATGCAAAGGGAGGATAAAATCGATGTTAAAAATATTTAGCCATTTTCAACGAAAGGATTGGCTGTTAATTTCCTGTGCTTTAGTATTCATTGTGATGCAAGTTTGGCTTGATCTAAAGCTTCCTGATTATATGTCGGAAATTACTAGGCTCGTTCAAACAGAAGGAAGTGAAATTATAGATGTTCTTTCCCAAGGTGGATTTATGCTGCTGTGTGCGGTGGGAAGTATGGCCGCATCGATTATTACTGTGTATTTTGCCGCAAAAGTAGCAGCAAGATTTTCTAACAGATTACGGGGAATGGTTTTCGATAAAACACTCTCTTTTTCCATGGAAGAGCTCTCTAATTTTTCTACGGCCAGTTTAATTACACGTTCTACAAATGATATTATGCAAGTTCAAATGCTTATCATTCTTGGTTTGCAAGTTGTTTTGAAAGCACCAATATTAGCAGTTTGGGCTATTTTGAAAATTATGGGGAAAAGCTGGCAGTGGACAGCAGCGACAGGAGTTGCTGTGTTAGTGCTTTTGGTGTTAATTGCTATCATTGTTTTAATCGCATTGCCTAAATTCAAAGTTATCCAAACATTAACTGATAATTTAAATATGGTTACAAGGGAAAATTTAACAGGAATACGTGTCGTTCATGCCTATAATTCTACTAAATTCCATCAGAATAAATTTGAGAAGGCAAACGCCGATTTAACAAATACAAATCTTTTTACAACTAGAACAATGGCAATCCTAATGCCAACTATTTCTCTTATTATGTCAGGAATCAGCCTTGCCATCTATTGGATTGGTGCAGTTTTAATAAATAATGCGCCAATAGCAAATAAGCTAACGATATTCTCTGATATGGTCGTGTTTTCTTCTTATGCCATGCAAATTATTATGGCGTTTATGATGGTTTCCATCACCTTTGTCTTGCTTCCTCGTGCAGCTGTTTCTGCAAAGCGAATCAACGAAGTTCTCGATACAGAAGTAAGTATTAAGGATGGAAATGCAACAGAAGGAATATCAGAAGCTGAAATTGAATTTCGAAATGTCAGCTTTAAATATCCTGGGGCGTCAGAATATGTTTTGCAAAATGTAAGTTTCAGAGCGTCTAAAGGAGAAACTCTTGCCATAATTGGCTCAACAGGCAGCGGGAAGAGTACCCTTGTTAACTTAATTCCCCGTTTCATGGAAGCAACAGAAGGGGAGATTTTCGTAGATGGTCTAAATGTAAAAGATTATAAGCTAGAATCGCTAAGAGATAAACTTGGCTATGTCTCCCAAAAGGCGGTTATGTTCAGCGGGTCTGTTTCTTCCAATATTGCTTTTGGAGAAGCAGACAAAAAGTCAGGCGTTGAAAACGAAGTTCAGAGAGCAGTAGAGATAGCTCAAGGAAAAGACTTTATTGAAAAAATGGATCAGCAATACGAAGCAGCTATTTCCCAAGGTGGAACCAATCTTTCAGGTGGACAGAAGCAAAGATTATCGATTGCACGTGCCATCTATAAATTGCCTGAAATTTATCTATTCGATGATTCCTTCTCTGCTTTAGATTATAAAACAGACCGTGTCCTGCGTTCCAAATTAAAACAAGAAATAAAGGATGCTACATCTATTATTGTTGCTCAACGCATAGGTACAATTAAAGACGCGGATCGCATTCTCGTATTAGATGAAGGAAAAATAGTCGGTATGGGCAGACATGATGAATTAATGCAAACATGTGATGTATACCAAGAAATTGCTTATTCACAATTGTCAAAGGAGGAACTTGAAATTGGATGAAAAAGGTCATGCTAGTCAAGAGCATACAAACATGGAACCGGATAAACAACCTTCAGATGCTAACAATCGTGGTCCCAAAAAAGGCTTGAATGTTAAAAGTTTAAAGGAACTCGCTTCATATTCTAAAGCATACTTTCCAGCAATTATGATTGCCTTAATTCTAGCTATGGCCGCTG
>Ga0209463_1000290_pt1 | contig 44330 bp, 31 predicted proteins | sample AgamicMgSfrz_FD_187169 | JGI IMG/M metagenome (GOLD analysis project Ga0209463, IMG submission 187169) | Agave microbial communities from Guanajuato, Mexico - Mg.Sf.rz (SPAdes) (version 2) | ecosystem: Host-associated > Plants > Phyllosphere > Phylloplane/Leaf | place: Guanajuato, Mexico...
TAAGGTGTAGGACTTGCGGCTTTAGCCGTGGGAGTGTCAAATGAAACGTATGTGTTAACTGGCGAAGGAAATTAGATGTTTTCAAAACATATTTAAGTGAAAATGTATCTTGGACAGAAGCTGCTGGGTTTCCGTATGCGGGAACTTATATAGGTCCTGATGAGGTAGTGAAAAATGTACATGAACGTCTTGGAACTGAATGGGATAACTATAGTGCTAAAGATGAAGTTTATGCTTTTAATAACAATACTGTTATCGTGTATGGAAAATATAGTAGAACGTATAAAGTAACAGGGAAATCATTTGTAGCAGATTTTTTTCATCTTTATGAGTTTGATGAGAACGATAAGGTTAAGAAGTTTATTCAAATTGTGGACAGTGCAACAGTTAATGAGGTATTAAGTTAGAGTGAATCGTTTCTAGCATACTTTGTATAAGGAGTAATGTTAGGATAAACAGGTTTTTTTAACATTAGCCCTCATATCATATTTTGGGGAAGGTTCGTCCTTTTTCAAGCGTGTTATGGAACATAATTTATATAATTTAGAAGAGGTAGGTATATATGAAATTAGAGAAAAATTTAATAATAATTATTATTTCTGTATTTATTTTAGGAGTAGTTTCGACCTTGGTATATCAAGCTTCCACGGGTAATAATAAAGGTAACTCGATAAAGAGCGAGAATGTTGCTTCTGTATCAAAAGAAGTGAAAGAAAATGAAAAGAACAAAAAGATGGTAGTTGATTTCTATAATGAAGTTTTTAACAATCATAATATCGATATTATCCCTAAATATGTAGGTGAAGAGTATAAACAACATAATCCTTTTGTTGCTGATGGACGAAAAGCCTTCATGGATTTCTTTAAGGAGGACTTTGTAAAAAATCCAAATTCCTCTGCAGAGATTAAACGTGTAGTAGCTGAAGGAGATACAGTTGCTCTTCATGTACATTCTCGTACTAATTCTCAAGATAAGGGAGTTGCTATAGTCGATATTTTTCGTATAAAGGATGGAAAGATTGTTGAACATTGGGATGTAATTCAAGAGATTCCAAATGAGGCAGCTAATAATAATACGATGTTTTAGATAGAAGATATATATAAACTAAATTTAGATTTCTAACAAAAGACTCCATTTTGATTAACCTTTTTCAAAATGGGGTCTTCTTATTTTCAATATAACATGGGTTTGTGGAGCCTTTTTGATTATACGTTATTTCAAATCAACATTTGTTTTAATGAGGTTTAATTTATACGCAATAAAATTGATAATACTCTTGATGTATGAGTCACATCGTAGTAAAAATTCTTCTATAGCATTCTGGGTTGAATTAGTATTTTTACCATTAATAACGGTAAATAATTATATATAAATATAATGCATTTATGTTATTGTGTTTATGTTGGAAAATAAAGTATATTTTTGTTCGCAAAAATAATTAGGATAAGAAGGGGAAATAGCATGAAAATGAAAAAAATGATTTTAACAGGTGCAGTACTTGCAGCAACAACTTTAACGTCTTTAACAAATGTACAGGCAGATACAACATTTAAAGATGTTCCTACTGATCATTGGTCATATCAAGCAATTATGGATCTAAAAGAGAAAAATATCGTAGCTGGTTATGGAAATGGCATTTTTGGTTTCGGTGATAGTATTACACGTGGTCAAGTTGCTAGATTGCTTTATGTATACTTGAAACCGACAGATGTAGATGCTAATTTTCATTTTTACGGGTAATTTTTTATCATACGTTCCTTTTATGTTTTTTAATTTAGATACAATATCAACTAACTTATCGTTACTGGATAAAGAAACTTCTATAATTTCATTAGAAGGACTATCTAATGTTTCAATTGTATGATCAGCCCACTCAATTACTTCAGTTTTTGAAAATAAACCAATTTGTAACCCTATCCTAAAAACCTCAGCTATTATTTTTATATTAACCATATATATAACTACTTAGATTTTTAGATAATTATACATCACATAAAACTAAACCTCAAAAAGGTATTGATATTCGGATTAAAACCACAAAACAATATAGAAATTAACTTGGAGAATAAATTATACTTTAAGTTGAATAAGGGGAATATTTGTTAAATAAAATAGTATAATTTATAATTTCAGGGGCAGGTAATAAGGGAGAGAAATTGGGATATCTAGTAGAGGAGGGTGTTATATGTATAACTGTAATCAATGTGGAACAGAAATGATTATGCAATTACAAGACAGATATAGAGAATTTTGCCCAAGATGTGAAGGTCTTAGAACAAGTAGCTTAGTATACTATAATTTATATGAATTACTAGATTATATGGAAGCAAACAATTATATGAATAAGGAAAATATGTTACATAACTTTCTAAAATGGGAGTTTGAGTTAACGAAGGGAAATATATTTAAGTTATATTTAGATGTAGATAGATATGATAACCCTGATGATGAGGATCTTATAAAACAATTAGAGGTTTATATGAAGGGGATTCGATTAAAATTAGATGTTAAATATGAAGATGACTATATATGGATTAAGGTTAATTAAATGTGATTCTACATATAATGAATTTTATTTCAACAACTTGAGAAGCAATGGAAGTAATGAAATTGAAGAAACGTGAAAAATTAAGAAATTTGACTAACAAAAAATACTGCTAACTAAGATAGATGAAAATATAGACAATCATGGATAACTATGATATTGGTAAAGGTGGTATATCTAGACATAGATTAAGACCTTAACGAGGGGAAATGAAGAAATGGACAAACAAGGGCATATAGAATTAATAAACAGTAGACATAGGGTGAATACTTCATTTGGAATAATTGATGAAGTAGAAATCTCTTCCTTAGCTGCAAAATGTGAGGTGTCAGTAGCTACAGTTAAAAAATTTATTACATACTGCTAGAGTTATAAGAAAATAATTTGTAATATCAAAAAAGAATTCTTTAGTTAATTTTAGATATGCAAATATTCCATTAGAATTGATGCAATATAATGAATAATTACAGTACTAATTGGATTAATAAAAGATTTTAATACAATTAAAACCAGAGGAGAATTTCTATGTTAGTTAGGCATATTGACTTTGAGTATCAACATGGTTTAAGAATCGCGGATCTCGCTATTGAAGGCATTTATAATACTGGAAAACACATTCCAATGGAAATACAATTTACCTATTTTTTTGAACAATTTGAAGATGATATTTTACATAAACTTGTTAATCCTCATAGACATACAATTATTCATATGTATTTAAAGTTTATCTATTTAAAGTATTCATCATTCTTTAGAGAAGAAGTTAGTAAGATGGATATCGAATATATTTTTAATTATGTCTTATATTTAAAGCTATTGGGTTTTAATAAAGAGCTAGAAGGGTTTCATTTAAATTGTGATTACTGTAAAGAATGTAAGGGATGTCAAAAAATGATGAGTTCATTGGAAGATATCCATGATAGCTTAATAAAAAATGGGGAGGGTATTATACAAGCTGCTTTCCATATATTGATTCAGAATAAACCCTTACTTAGAGAGATTCATACACAAATCGCTGATATGCTTGAATATGAAGATACTAAGCAGAATCTTAAAAATAAATATGAAAAATATATAGATGTAAAAACTCAGAATATAAAGCATCCAAAATGGCCAGTTTGGTTAAAACAAGGATTATTATTTCGAGATAAGGGGGTATGCGTTGTATGTAGAAAAGACCTTACAGGCTTATATAATTCTAGTTTAGATTTGAATATTGATCATATAGTGCCTTTAGCAAATGGAGGAAATAATGATCCAACAAATCTACAAATAATGTGTGAAACACATAACAAGAAAAAGTTACATCATGCGAGTACAACTACATCAACTGATGTGCCTCTTTGGGACTTATTACAAACACCACAAAATTTAAAATGTAATTGGAAAAGAGAAACAAATGTGGTCAATATTTCTTGGGATTACCTTAAAAAGTCACCGAGAAGTAAAGAAGAAATAAAATATATTTTAAAACGAGATGATGAAGTCATTTATAAAAATTCCAAGAATAAATTTCGAGATAATAAAGTAAATGAAAATGAAAAATATAAGTATGAAATAATAGCAGTAGATGAGGTTTTAGGAGAAAGCTTACCAAGTCTTATTTTTTGCAAAACAATTTAATTAGAGAAAAAAATTTAAGCGGTGTATAATAAAGGTGTTTATTTGAAAATAACATTAATTGATGAAACTAAACTATTATTAGAATAATGATGGACTTTGTCAGATGATCACTGAGAGTGGTCAACAAAATACCTGTGATGCAGATCATATTATATCGCTCCTTATTCATCAATATTTTTTAACGGTGTATGTGCAATCTTGTACTAACTCGTCAAGAATGTAATAAAGGAATTATATAATAAAAAGCCCCTGACGGTAGGGGCTTTTTATTATATAATTATGCTTTTTTGTAATATAAAGTTTCTATATAATTTTAATAGTAAAAAAGTGGCGGTAATATACTATTTCACATTTTGAAAATTATTTTAAGCATAAAAAGTAAATTTTCGTCTGAATTATAGAAGACGAATTGTTTTGTAGCATTTGATAATAGTTTTTGTGTAGTCAAATAAATTTAATTTTATTTATGAGAATTGAAATGAAATTAGGGTGTTATTTAGTATCTTTTGTAATAAAAAGTTTATGATAATCTATCCTTTTATTAATTTTATTAATATATTAGAAATAAATGGTATTATATATTTAGAAATAATGCAAGGGGAGAGATTTAAGTGAAAAAAATATTTTCTTTTTTTTCTAATACAGTCGAAGAATATGAAGCCTTTATAAAGTTAGGTACTTTTTATTGGCCCAGGGCGCTTGCAAAAAAGACAAAGTATCAACAAAAATGTAATGATTTTGAACAGATGAAAGAAAATATTGGGGATACAGTTTATATTGTAGTGGGAACAAAGGTTAAAAATAGTATAAAAGACTCCATATTAAAAGAAAAGATTACAGGAGCACCTATGGTCACGCATAAAGGAATTGTAAAAGAGGTTTATGAAAGACCTGTTTTGGGGTATCGATATATGCATGGGCGTAATACTACGGATAAATCATTTATGCTTCCTTTTGAATTCCTCAAAGAGATGAGACAATTAGATACATATATGGGAACAAAATTTTCTGCTGAAAATAAAACCGAGTTAGAGCAAGCTATCGAAATGGGAGAAATAATTAAGCGTTTATTAGATCGTGATGAGATTCACTTTCAAAGAGCATTTTTTAACAAAGATACTATTTTTATTAAAAATGATGATTCAGAAAGTGTTTTCAGTCTGGATAATGTGTTGGTAGATTTGTCATATGAGGAAGCTGGTGTCAGTAAGCGACTAACATATAGGGAAATGCCTAGTAAGCAGTCATTACATAAAATTGTGGAAGAGTGTAATAAAGCTGGATTAAATGGAAAGGAACTTATTGGTAACTTGAGAACATGGCGTGCTAAAGAATTTGTTAAAGTTGAAATGGAAGAAGAGATTTTTCAGGAGCTAGATGGGAAACTTCAAGAAGGTGTAAGTACAAGACTAATTGTAAAAGAAGATACTAGTGATAATTTACTTACAGATATAAAGAATAAAATTTGCTTTGAATCTAATAGCACAGAAAATAAAAAGGATGTGGTACATATGAATTTACCTAAAAATCAAATTTTATACGGTCCGCCCGGAACTGGAAAGACTTATTCAGTTGTACAAAAAGCCTTGGAAATAGTCGATCCAGAGATACATCAGCAATTAATAGAAAATAATGCAGATCGTAAAGAGTGGATGGATGCATACAAGCGATATACAGAGGAGAAGCAAATTCAATTTTGTACATTCCATCAATCATATTCATATGAAGATTTTGTAGAAGGCTTACGAAGTGACGCGGAGGGAAACTTCAGGCCAACTAATGGTATATTTTTAGATATTTGTAAAGAAGCAATGGAAAGTAATAAAATTATTACCACGACTTATGAGTTTGATGAAGAAGAAACGAAATTTTATAAAATGTCATTGGGTAGAAAGAATATCGATGATGATATCTATAAATATTGTATTAATAAAAATGTAGTTGCGATTGGTTATGGAGATAAATTAGATTTTTTAAATTGTAATACTAAGGAAAGTATCAGGAAATTAGTTGAAGAAAGCTATAGAGGGATAGACAATAAATCTACAGTCATAAATAATATGGATCGATTTAAACATTCATTAGAAATTGGTGATATTGTTGTAGTATCATATGGGAATTCATATATTCGTGCAATTGGACGGATTACAGGAGAATATAAATACAAAGAGAATACAGGAATACGCTACAATCACTTTAGATCAGTAGAGTGGCTATATAAAGGTAAGTTAATTCCTGTTGAAGAGATTCTGATTAATGGGGAGTTTATTATGCAACCCCTTTATAATATTCGCAAAGAGAATTTGAATTTAGAGGCACTTCAAGAACTGGTTAGTACAGTTGAAATCGCTCAAGAAACAAAGATGAAAAACTATGTATTAATTATGGATGAAATTAATAGAGGAAATATTTCACGTATTTTTGGTGAGCTTATTACGTTAATAGAAGATGATAAAAGAATAGGAAAGAAAAATGAGATTTTTGTAAAGTTACCGTATTCTCGTAAAAAGTTTGGAGTGCCTTCGAATTTGTATTTAATTGGGACAATGAATACAGCGGACCGGTCTATTACATTGATGGATACAGCCCTTAGAAGACGTTTTGAGTTTATTGAAATGGTATCGAATGTTTCTCTATTACCAGAAGATATAGATGGCGTAAATGTAAAAAAACTAGTACAGATCATTAATCAAAGAATAGAGTATTTATATAATAGAGATCATACAATTGGACATGCGTTCTTCCTGTGTGATGATTTATCAGAAAAAGAATTAATAAATATTATGAAGAAAAAGGTTATTCCTTTATTACAAGATTATTTTTATGATGATTGGGAAAAGATTGAAATGATCTTAGGTGGGGCAGCCAGTGATGATAGTTCTAGTTATTTCCTGAAAAAAGAAAAAATAAAGCCAACTGATATTTTTATTGGGTTAAATAATCATTACTTGGAAGAGCAAATTAAATATTCAATTGTTTCACAGCCAAATAAACAGGCATTGATGAATATTTATAAAGGGCAAAATAGTTAATGAAGAACATTATATTAACGGAATGTCATGACGTTATATGGATTACTGAGAATACAGAGGATAGCAATACAATTACACCATCACAAGCAGATGAACTGGCTAAGTTTATTGAAACCCAAAAGCTTAAAGGTGAGTATATAAGCTGGGGGAATAAGAGTATTAAGTTTATAAATTATGTTGGGTTTATTCAGTGTACAACGTTTTCTATAGAAATTTTACCCAAGGTAGCCTTACATAATGATTTTAATCAAATGCGTAAAGTGTTAATTGGAATGCTAAATGATTGTGGCTATTTTAATGTTAAAACTTCAACTTTATCCCAGTTGCAATTAATAGATGGATCTTTACTTGAAATTTTTGGACGAATTTATGCATACCATTTATTTAAAGAACTGACCAAAGGTATTATGATGGAGTATCAGCAAGTAGAAAACAACTTAATGATGTTAAAAGGTTCTCTTATTGTTCAAAAGCATATTAAAGAGAACTTGAGCCGCAATAAGAAGTATATGGCGTATTGTGAATATGAAGAAAGAACTATTAATCATGAGATTAATCAGGTATTTATAGCTGCTAACCAATTACTATTAAAAAATATTAAGGATATAGAAACTCAAAAACTGCTGAAGCAAATAGATCATATGTTAGATGGGGTACAGTCGAGGATATTCTCAAAAAAACAGTTAACGAGAATCAATTTAGATCGAATAAATAAAAGGTTTGAAACGCCTTTATTATTAGCAAAGCAGTTTTTAATGAATGTAACAGCTAGTTTTAGTGTAAAGAATGCAAGGTCATTTTCATTTCTTTTTGAAATGAATGATTTGTTTGAAAGGTATATAACAGGTTTAGTAAAACAGGTAACTGAGTATGCTGTATACCAGCAACATAAAGAATATAGATTGCTAGTAAATGAACACAATGGTAATGACATTTTTCAACTAAAACCAGATATTGTTGTTGATAATGGTAGAACACAAATTATTATTGATACAAAGTGGAAGTCTTTAACGAGTGGAAATCGTTCAGGAGTAAAGCGAGAGGATTTATTTCAAATGTATGCATACTTAACACGATATGAACATGCCAAAACAGCAATTTTGTTGTATCCGAAGCAATTAGAATTTGAAATTGATTACAATGAGCACATTCAATCTTGGTATTTACATGCTGATAAAGAGAAAAAGTTGAAAGTATATGGTGTATCACTAGAAAGTAAGGTTAAGACAATTAAGGAACTCAATAAAATTCTTCAAATAAATGGATTGTAAATAATATATAAATATTAATTAATTGTATTTAAGGTGATATATGAAAAGTTGATTAGTTTAGATAACAATGCAAATATTAAACGTAAAAATAAAGATAGCATTGTTGTAATAGAACTGAAAAGGGGCGAGATACTAAAAAATGCAAGGTGAGCGAATTGTCAAAAATTAGTTTTTGCATTATACGAGAACGCTGATAGAATGCACCACTCAATCAGTGTTCTTTGTTTATGTGATTATTATACTTTTAACATATTATGTAAGGAGAAGAATCAAATGAATACAAAACTTGTTTATCTATATATAAAAGATATAAATCGAGGGTTTCGCAATATTGATTTTAATTTTACGGATGAGTTTATAGTAAAATATGACCCGGAAACTCATGTTCTAAATATAGAAAAAAATGAAGAAAAAGCCTTTGACCTGTGGGGAGAAAGAATTAATAGTATTGATTTAATTGTTGGAAAAAATGGAGCAGGAAAATCAACAATATTAGATTTAATTGCTGAAACAAATATTAATCGTAGACATTTATTCAATAATTATAGAGAAGTAGTGATGAATGGTCATCATAAAAATAGTTTTTCTGAATGGTTTGCTATTTATTATGTGGAAGAAGATAAATTTGTTGTAGAGGGAGCGGGGCCTAATATATTATTTGAAGAAAAAGTAACACCATCTCATGAATACTCTTTTGTTTGTAGATATTCCTTTAATGAGAAAAAATTATATTTTAAAAAGTATATTCAGTTTGAACCAAGTAATATTGAAAAAGTTCATCAAGCATCTCTTAATAATACATTAATATTCATGTATGATAATGACTCCAAAGAATTAAACTGGTTAAAAACTGAAAAACAGGATTATTCTTTAGATCATTATGTTGGATTTAACCGAGTTAAGATTTCGCAAGCAAAATTTGGTAACATATATCATTTTTTGACTAAAGAATATGAAATGCTAGAGACGAAACAATTTACCGCTCAGAATGTTTTTTGCATAATAGACAAAGGTAATTTATTTAGGGATATAGATTTATCAAAAAAAGATATAAATAAATTAGAATTACTTTACCAGGGGCAACCACTAATTACTTCAAAGTTATCTCAAGAGATTTTTTCATTTTTAAAGAATAAAGAAGAACCTATTCCTTTTAGTAGCAAAGAAAAATTTATTATCACATTATTAGAAAATTATATTGTGAATGCATGGATTAATGGAATTAATAAAGATAATGTAGAACAGAAAAAGGTAAATAAATTAAAACAAACAATAGATGCTGTGAAGTTTAAAGGTTTGCCACAAGAGAAATCCTTTGAAGATCTATTAAAATATTTATTTTTGGTATTAAACCATGTATGTGATGCCCTTTCTGATAAGTACCTTGATGGTGAAAAGACATACTATGCAAAAGCACTAATAGATTTTATAGATCATTTACAAATTATAAAAGATGAGTACTTTATTTCTTCCAACAAAATAAAAATACCAATTAGTAGTGTTTTTGATGAAAATATAGAACTGTTGCTAACAGTATATGATTCGTATTCCCCAAATGATGAAGATATGAAAAATGATCTGCAAAGAGTTATTGATGTCTATTATTCAAACATGAGTAGAGGAGAAATGCTCTTTGTTAATCACTTTTCCTCTTTATATAAAGCACTAGCATTATCTGAGAATCCAAGTATTAAAAATATAATCATATGTCTAGATGAGCCCGAAGAATCTTTTCATCCAGAGTGGGCAAGAAAATATATTTATTATTTAACTACCTTTTTAAATCAAGTGAAAAAGGGTCAACATATTAAATATCAAGTTATTATTAGTACGCATTCTCCATTTATTGTTTCTGATATTCCAAAAAGTAATATTACATGTATAAAACTATTTGAAGAAGATGGGACATATTCTCGTATTACTGAAAAGGCGAATTTTGGTTTTGGGAGTAATCTGTATGACATTATAAAGGATGACTTTTTTCTAGATTCCTCAATAGGTGAATTTGCGACAAGGGAGATTAATAAGGTTTTGGAGAGAATAAATATTTTATCAAATTATAATGAAGAGGCTGTAAAAGAAATACAGTCATTTGTAAATATAATAGATGATAAATTTATTCAAAATAAATTAAATGCAATTCTTAAGCAGAAGGTAAGAGAGATCATGTCGGATGATGAAAAAAAAGCACGTATTATAGAATTAGAAGAAGAGTTATCTCGACTTAAGGGGAGTAACAATGATAAAGATTGATCCGCAAAAAATTATAGAATTGTCAGAAGAATATATTCAACAAATGATGCCAATTATACAAGAAAAGTATAGGGTTTTAAAAACAGAAAATGATATTAATCCTTTTACCGATGAACCTGTTGTAAATCTATTTGAGGATAGCAATGGTGAGTTAAATGAAGAGTTAATTAAAACAATTTTAATTGATCCTTTTCCTGATAAGTACAAGCAATTATATCCCCAACTAGGGTTTTATTATAAAACAGCCTTATTAGCATTTTATGATGAAAAGTATTTAAAATGGAAGATAAAGAAACGGACAATCTCACGTGAACATTTAGCAAAAGTAAGAGAAGATAATATAATAAGTTTAAATAATCCATGGGTTGAATCAGATATAACACATACAGACCATATACATTATAAAAAATCATGGAAAAATTATAAAATATTAATCAATCATATTAAATGTAAACTAGATCAACTAAATCACTCAATTGGAAAAATGATAGATTATAAGTATCTAACAGAGGAGATAAGGCATTACATTTTGTGTTCATCAGAAATTAGGGTTTGTCCTTATTGTAATAGACAATATATTACTACTTACAATAAAAATAAAAACCTTCGTTCTACGAGTGACCTAGATCATTTTTATCCAAAAGTTACATTTCAGTTATATTCATTAACATTATTTAACTTTATCCCAGCTTGTTCTATATGTAATAGTAGGTTTAAAAAAGCGAGAAAACTTAAAATCTTATATTTATATGAAAAAGGTTTTGAAGATCAAGTTACTTTTAAAGTAAAACCAACTTCTACATATAATATTAATTCTTTAATTGGGAATACTAATGATTTTGATTTAGTCTTGGAGTTAAATAGTGCCTATTCAGATGATGATGATGAGATTAAAGGTCATTTAGAAATGTTTAGGTTAGAGGAAGTCTATCAATCTCATAAAGATTATGTACAGGAACTCTTATATAAAAGCAAAGCATATTCTTCAGCTTATAAAGAGATGACTGAACAATTGCTTAAAACAAAGCTTTCAGAGGAGGAATTTAATCTTTTTTTATTTGGCGTTGTTGGGAATGAAAAAGATTTATTGAACAAACCTTTATCTAAACTAACAATTGATATATTAGATCTACGTAAATAATTAATGGAGATTTATATATAATATGTTTTGTAGGTTTTAACATATTTCAGGAGCAAATGTAATAAATGCAAGTGATTCAAAATTTAGAACTAACAGATGTAGAATTATTACCTAACAAAAAAAGCCTTCCTGCTATGGAAAGCTTTTTTATTTAGGGGTTCGGGGGAAATATATCTCCCTGTTCCGGCGGATCAAAAACAGTAATATCAGTAATTATATTAAGTGAATCTGGCCCATCTATTTGTACTCAAAAGTTGCAACCAGCTGTACCATCATTAAACCAATGTGGACTTACATTTTTTACATAAACCAGGAAATTACCTTTATAAAAACTCATACTCTGTGCAACAAGAGATATTTTTGTACATGATAAATCAGAAGCACAAGAGCAACTCAAACTTGTGCTTCTGATTTATCATTAAATTAATATATAACATTGAATGGTGATAATAGAATTTAGAAAGTTCAATTGAATATAGGCTTGAAGGTGAATGGTGTTATAAAAAGACTATACGATAAAAATAGTATTAAACGAAGAATTAATAGAGGTCTTCATATAGAGTTTAAAAATTTATGTTGTTGTATGCAACTCAATGCGTATTTTGATTATAAGTTTTCGAGGATATTTAATACTTGTTGTGATTAAAAGGAGAACCATTCTTTGATAGCATGATATAAATTATCTGCTAGAATATGTTGAACTAATTTTATGTTGATTAGTCCTTAATTTTGAATTTATGCAAATTTGATAATCAATGAAATAGTACACTTGTTATTTTAAATCTATTATAATGAATGAGTTGCCAATATTCGACATTAAAGTAGGGGTGAAGTCTTTATGGGTATTTATTTAAAAGTGTTGCCAGCAGCAAATGGTGATTCTTTTTTAATCAAAATAAGGGAAAAAGAGTTTAGTAAAAACATCTTAATTGATGGAGGTAAAGGGGTTTTATGTCAAAGTAAGTTGAAACAAGAATTTCAAAATATTAAGCAGACTAACGATAGCATAGACTTATTAATTGTCACTCATATTGATGATGACCATATTTCGGGAATATTGAAATTATACCAAGATAAAAAAGTAGATAAGTCAATTGTAAAAGAAGTTTGGTTTAACTCTGGTATACTAATGTCCAAACAGTTTAGTGGGCAAGAAGATTCTTTAAGAGAAATCCCTTTAGCGCAAATATCAAGAAAAATGAGTGTTACTCAAGGGATAACTTTAGAAGACGAGCTTAAAAAATCGGGGAATTGGTATCAGGGATTAATTACTTCGGAAATAAGATCAAGCATAGATAATACCAAAATAACTGTATTATCTCCTGACTTAGAGATACTTAAGGATTTAAATATTAAGTGGATAAAAGAAATGGAAAAATTGAAAAGAAAGAAAAATATGAGAAAAAAAATGTCAGCTTCAACAGACTATCATCATTCTTATAATGAATTATGCAAAAATGTTTTCGAAGAAGATAACTCATTATTTAATAAAAGTAGTATAGCCTTTTTACTAGAACATGAGGATAAGAAATTACTAATGCTAGGGGACTCTCATCCTTCGGTAATTATAAATAGTTTACATGAGCTAGGGTACTGTGAAACTAATAAATTAAAAGTTGATTTAATGAAAGTGTCTCATCATGGAAGCAAAAAAAATACTAATGTAGAGTTGTTGAAAATGATAGATTGTGTAAATTTTGTAGTTAGCTCAGATGGCAGTAAACATGGATTACCTAATAAAGAGTGTCTTTCAAGAATTATTTGTACAATTAATAAACCATTAAATTTTTATTTTAATTATTCCTCTATGAATAGAATTTTCACCGCAGAAGAATGTAGGGATCTTAATATTAATTGCATTTTTTTAACGGAGGATAATGATTATACGTTGGAGGTTAGGTAGTGGAGATATACTCTAAATATATGAATTTAGCTGTAAAAATATATTGTATAAATGTCGGAGGATCTGGATGTTTATTCCAACCCCATACTAAAGATTATTCATATGTATTAACTGCTAAACATTGTCTAGAAGGAACTGAAGATACACCCCAGAGTTTTACAACAAATGATATAAAAGTATATATAAATTCAAATGAAGAGCCAGCTCAACTGGCGGTATTGGACTTTTATTTACATCCCCAACGTGATCTAGCTGTTATTAAAGTGGAGTACTTAGAAGGAATACCAGGTACATTGGTATCTTTACCAAAAGACAATACTGTCGTAGGGATATATGGATTTCCTAATATTCTTGAAGAGGAAGAGACAGAATGGATGGGGCAAAGGTTGAAATGTTCATTTAATTTTTATTATCCAAATTCAAATATAATAGAATTTATGCCAGAAACAGATGTGATGACCCAATTTTCTGGTGCTAATGAGAATATTGTAGGGTTATCGGGTTCAGGAGTTTACCTTGAAAAAAATAATAATTTGTTTTTAATAGGAATTTTTACCGAGTTAAAAGAAGAGAATGGAGTTTTTAAAAGCCTCTTAGGATTAGATGTTTTATTAATTAATCAATTATTAAAAGAGAAACATCTTCCATTATTAATACCTGAAGAATTATTAGATTTAAAAAAATATGTGGAAAATGCATTCTCTGCAAACGAGGGGATGATAAAACCTGTACTGAAAAAAAATGCTCGCTCTTTAATGGATTTGACACCACAGCAGATTATAGATAATTATAATGAAAAGCTTTATCTCCCATATAATCATTTTATTGAAGAAGATCTCTTGAATCCAAGACTTTGGGAAGGCTGGGTTGCACTGTTAACATATCTGTATATGGAAACTGAAAAGGTTCCAACCAAAGATAACTTTATATTAAGTAGAAAACGAGAACAAATTGAGCACAGAATAAAAATGTTTTTTACAGGGTACAATAATTTGTCTGAGTGTATTATGGAGTTATTTGTTAAAAATTATGATGATTTAGAGCAGAACGACATTATTGTTATTAATAATAATGGTACGACTCCTGGGACAAAAAGTTGTAATAGAGAAAAAACCAGAAGAGTACTAAGGAAAATAGATAGCGGTGAAAGGTATAAGTTAATTGAAGAGGGTATAGATATAAGTAATCCGGAATATTCAAAAGGAATAGAATTTATACATATTGATATATTTTCATCTGAATTTTCTGAATACGATGAGTTAGAAGATATGCCAGAATTAGAGTTGAATTTAAAAAATTGCATTAAAGAGGTGTTTAATAATGTTCCTTAAAAAAAAAGAAATAGTAGAAGAAATAAAAAAAGAAAGTTTTAATAATTCTTTTGATCTTGTGGACTGTTGGATTAAAGATCAAGAGAATTATCAAGTGTATATATTTACTGCTGTATTTGAAGATCAAGAGGAATTAAAAGAAAAGTGGCAACCAATTAGTAGCGATATAGCTCTACACTTTCAAGGAAGTTTACAATCAAATATAGAGATTTGGAATATCTATATTCTATTCATTGTGAGGGGAAAGGTATCTAATGAATTGAGATACTTTGTTGAACAAAACAAGTATTCTTCAAGAAAATTAGTAGTGGATAAAAGAAGGGAATCTATTTCAGAGATTGATATTCAAGAGATAGTAAATGAAAAACTTTTTGATCTTAAATTGAATAGTTCAGAATGTGGCACAAAAAATCAAGAATCAATTGAAGATTTATTGAGAAAAAATAATCAAAAAATATTTGAAGTAATAAGTGAAAATAAGGATAAACCATCCAGTTTATTTACTAAGTATTTAGAGGTGTTGGAATGAATATAAAATTAAAAGGAATTGAAATAGATGCATTCAGAGCATATAAGGAAAGACAATTGTTTAATTTTCTAAATGAATCAGGGGAAATTGCTAATCTTGTTGTAATATTTGCACCTAATGGTTATGGAAAGACCTCTTTTTATGATGCAGTAGAATGGGCATTGACTGGGAAAATAAACAGGATCTCTAATAATGGAATAATGAGGAACACAGCTGATTATGAGCAGGGCAGTATATTGAGGAACAAAAAGAGTGATCGGAGTTTCGGGAGAGTTAAAATAATTGCGGAGAAAGATTTTATTTTAGAAAAGAAGACCAAGGAGCTCGGAAAGTATGGTAGAAAAACAGATTATTGCGAGGGGGAAATTATATATAAATCATCTAAGTTTGATGATATCGATTTATCTGAATTTTCATCTACATCTATTTTAGGTCAAGATAAGATCGATTCATTTTTACGTTTTTCTAATCCTAGAGAAAGATTTGATACACTATCAAATTTTTGGGATGACTCTGACGGAACCTCTTTATTTAAATCAATACTAGTGATGTACAATGAATCAAAGAGAAAAATGGATGAATATAAAACTAAAATAAAAAAAATAGAGCAAACGATAGTAGAATTAGTTATTAGGCCAAATATTATAAGTGAAATAAATAAATTAATTGAAGAATTTAATGATTTAAAAATAAAAAATTTAACTATAAATAATTTTAGCATAGAGAATTGTTCAGCATTTGTTTCGGTTGTCATAAATCTTAGAGCAGATATGTTAAAGAGAAAAGATAGAAATGATAAAAAATTAAAAGCAACCAATTATTTATTAAACAATTTTTCAATTTATAATACTAATACTACAGATATTATTAATTTAAATATTGAATTGAATAATTTTATTAATATTTTGAGTAAATTTAATAAGAAAAAAGTAAATGAAGAAAGAATATCAGTAATATCCACAAATATAATTAATTTAAATGCAAGAATAGAAATTTTAAGAAAGTTGCAGAGCTATCATAATAAATATTTTGCAATTAGTAATGAAATAAAAAATAAAGAAGTGTTAAATTACGAAATCGTCTCGGAAATATCTAATGATAATGTTAAAAAAATAGAATGTACATCTTCTTTGAAAAATGTTAATAATAAAATAGAAAACACAGAAAAAACAATTAATATAATTGGGAGAAATTTAAATGAATTAGATATTCAATTTAATCAATATCATTATTTGGTTAATAAAAGAAAAATATTTATGAAAAACATTGGGAAAGTAGAGCGAGTAATAAGCTTGCGTTATCAAAGAATACATTGCTTAAGAAATAAGAAGAATAAATATGAAGAATGGTTGAAATATGAACCACAATTTTTGATAAATGTTAAATTGGATGAACCAGATAAAGATATACTTTCGTATATAAAGGAATTAAGGCAGAAATTAAGTAACCTAAAAACGCTGGAAGAGGATTTAGTCCAAAAAGAAAAGGATTATTTGAATTGCGGTAAGTTAAGTAAACAGTTAAATGAAATAGCTAAGTTTGGGAAACAATTTATTGAAGGAACACAAACTTCTACTTGTCCGTTATGTAAAAAAGAATATCAGAATTTTAATGAATTGATAAAAAATGTAAATAGTGGTATAAAAGATGTATTAAATTTAGAACAGATATCCAATGACATAAAAATGATCAAAAATAACATTGAAAATGTTCAAAATGAAATTGAGCGAAGTAAAATGCAATTTAGAAGTTATATTTCAGAGGGAATTTCAATTTTATCGGATCAAATAATAAAGGGTGAAGAAAAAAACACATTAAATCGCTTTTTAATGGATCGACTCGGAGATAAAATAAAGAATAATCATATAAAAATAGATGAGATAAAGAATTTCTTTACTAATTTAGGTGCAGATATAGAATTAGAGAAAATAATTGATTTAAAAGAGATAAAAGATGTATTAATTAGTAAGATTGATGATCATAAGAAGATATTAGAATCTTACCTAATAGAAAAAAAATTTGTGGAGCACAATATTAAAAAAATAGAAGAAGAGCTTGATATTAAAGAAAAACAGATTGTTCTAAATACAAATAAAAAAAGAGAATTAAGTGCAGATCCAATTGTAACTGCAAGTAATAAAATGTTAAATGAATTAAATATAGAGTATGATATTAAGTATATCATTGAAGAAATTAGGAAAGTTAGTGAAGGTATACAACAGGATACTACAAATAAGAATGAGTTAATAAAGGAAAATGATAGTTTAAGCGAAGAACTTGAATTGTATGATGCTGACGAGATTTTAATATTACAAAATTATAAAGAGCTGTTAATGAAAGAAAAGAAACATTTTGTGAATGAATATAAAGAGAAATTTAGTAGGATTTTCCCTTCAATTTTAAAAAAGATTATTAAAGAAGATATAGAAACTCTACACCAAGAAGAATTAAACAGAAGCCAATCTATAAAAACTGGATTATATATATTAGAAAAAATAGATGGTTACAACAAATACATTGAGAATCATATCGAATCCCAAAATAAAAAATCTACAAAAGTAGATTTAGAGAAACAATTAGAAAAAATAGAACGGGCTAATAAAGAGCTCGATATTGTAAAAGAAATGGTGAAAAGTTATATTGAAGAAAAAATTGCTAATGCTTTCAATTTGGAATCTATTAATAGTATATATCAACGAATTGATCCCCATCCTGATTTTTATGATATAAAATTTGAACCAGATCTTACAAGGGACAAACCAGAGTTAAATATTTATGCCTATAGTGAAGAGGATACTTTAGCCCCCATTCTGTATTTTAGTTCTGCTCAATTAAATATTTTATCTTTGAGTATATTTTTAGCCAGAGCTGCTTTGAAAGATAAGAATGGGGTAGATACAATCTTTATGGATGACCCAATTCAGCATCTAGATAACTTAAATGTTTTATCATTTATAGACTTGTTGAGAACACTTACGGTTGACTTAAATAAACAAATCATTGTTTCTACGCATAATGAGAGTTTTTATAACTTAATTAAAAGAAAAATGGATTCCCGACATACTAATTCTAAATATATTGAACTTGAATCTTTTGGGAAGATTAGAGTTTGATAAAAAGGTAACCCTCTGGGTTGCCTTTTTACATGTATAGAAAAATTGTCATGTTTTTTAATTGATGCTCTATTTACTTCAATAAATGCTGCTTAAATATTAATCAATCAGAATTAGCAAAATGAATACACATTAGGACAATATTAGTGGATGCAATCGAGAAAAAGAGCAAACAATTTACACCCAATTTTATCAAACGATTTAAGCGAGCTGTTGATATTAGGGTTCCATACTGATAGATATCGCATATTTACAGAACAAGTTAGGGGGGGAGAGGTGCTGCTTCTCCTTTTTGGACGTTAAGTGTTGAGAATCTATTAATTCAATATGAGATGCGTAAAAAATGTAAGAGGCAGTTAACAAAGGAGCAAATAAAGAAGGATTGCGAGTTATACGAAAAAGGTGAATGGGCACAGCGGCAATTAGCCGAGAAGTTTGGTGTATTAAAAAATATGTGAAGGGGGTTAAAAAGCTGAGACAGATGGGAAAAGTGATTTGATGCGGGAATGGACTATAGACGAGTAAGGCCGTTGGGTCTGGACTATGGATACGGACAGCTTATTGTAAATGGAAAGATGGAACAAGCAAATAAAGTAGTGTATTGACTATACAAAGGTTACGATAGGGCAGTACGATAATTTTTGATAAGAAATGGAAGAGTGAAACAAGTAACTGCTTATTAGGAAGTTAAAAGATGTATTTTGCTATATCCGAAGCAGGAGCAAGCATGTGTGGGAAGTTATCGATACAAAAAACTATTAAAGTTTATACGATATAGATTGATGAGTTTTTCGAGACTTTGAGTGAATTAAAAGAAGATTTTGTACCCCTAGGCCACCTAATTCAGATAAGTAGACAATGGAAATTATGAGTGGCATAAATTAATAGAATTGGTAGCAATAATAATTATACAGTCATTATTGTACTTGTTTAAATCTTCGTTAGAAAAGCGATTATTATATGAATCCTTACTAAATTAGACAACTAAAAGTCGATTCATTTTCTTCTTTTGCCAGTATAAGTAATGAATCGACTTTTGAAGTAGTAAGTAAAATTTATAAATAACCTTGCTCAATATATTGGAAAAACATGGTACAAAGGAGGTGCAGCTCATTTTTTTTATTTTATTAGCACTAAAAGTAACGAGCTAAGTACTATATATACGTTATAAACTCTTTAAAACAAAATACTATAGGATTTTGTTCATTTTGTCATTTTAAAAAAGAAATAATTTAAACTCGTATTTATACAGTTATATACCAAATATAAATTTTCTTTTTAGGGCTGCATTGTAGGTTGTACAGAATTTAAGCTTGAGCATGTTCTTTTATTGTAATCTGCCAATATTGCTTTTTGCATGTTTTGATTATTTAAAGTAGATTCAAAAAAACACTTATTTTGGTATGCAGAAGGTATGTGCTCTTCTCCTTGTTTGGCTGCATTTCTTTGAATTTCAATTTCTTTTTGTAGTGCTTGTATATTATTTATATTGTTACCATCAACATCACGTGCAGTTAACACATTCATGAATGACTCGTATAACAATTCTATATCGCTGGCCCATCTCTCCCTAATATTATAAATACGATCAAAGTTTTTAATCCTAAGTTTAACAAATTCATCAGCAGGATCATTTGGCAATATCTCTACTTCGAATTTAGATTTTTCACCTAATAAATAGTTAATTGTTATTTCATCTATCCCACTGTGAACATAGGGAATAAAAGCATTTCTGATAGCACCTTTACCATTGTTGTTTAGGGGGTTTTTTCCTAATTTAGCTTTTGTATTACAATCGTTACACATTGGTACAAGGTTATCTGCAGCAATTGCTAAGGCTGGATAAATTGATTTAGGAAAATAGTGATCTAACTCTGAATGATTCATATTATCTGTCCAGATAATTTTTCCACAGCATATAGGGCATACTTGGATAGATTTCTCATTTGTCAATTTATAACCTTTTAAAAATTCTTTTCGGCTAAATGGTGAGTGCGATAATCCCTCTATTTTTTGAAATCCGCTATTATTAAAAATGTTTTGATAAAATGGAACTAAAAAGTTATTTAAAGTTGTTCTCAAATTTTCCTCTAGACTATAGGATTCTAATTCATAATCTTCCGATTTATATAATTTTTGGAACTGTATATCATTTAAATATACTTTTAATAATCTTTTTCTATCTTCAATATTCAGTTCGAATAGGCCAAGAAATCCAGATAACACTGGCCCTTTGATACTTTTACTTTTGGTAAGGTACCATGTTCCTTCTTCCCTGAAATAAGTTAGGAATTTACTTTCATTATACATCTTATATTTAATTGAAAATTCTAACAAACGAATAATGAAATTAGAAATTTTTTCGAGTTGGTCGTGATATGCAGATTTTTTTTTGGGTAATAACATAAAATCATTCCTTAGATTCAAGTTCAAGTATGCGATTTGTGATTCTAAAATAGTGATAACCTGGCCCCATTTTACTACCTAATTTTTTAAGTAAAGTAGGATCCTTTTTTTCCTCAGATAATTGGAATGCTTGTTCAATTAACTTTTCAGAGTGCCTACCAATAGTACTGTTAGTTCCGAAAATTTGTTTGTCGATTTCCCCCCTATTCGCTCCGAACGTTGAAACTGAAACCTGTGAGGTCTTAGATAGCTTCCCGTTCTTGGGAATAAAATGGTATATTTGATCTGGATCCGCATCAGTTAGTAACAATGTTGAGTGAGTCGCTACAATAACTTCATGGAAAGCTGAGCATATTTCAGACGGACAGGTGAAGTCATTTATATAGTGAATAAAGTCAATATTCCAAGCTTCATTTGAATGAACATCAGGCTCATCAAGTAGATATAAAATATTATCCTTATACCTGCCTAATAATAGTAATCCTAGACGTGCAAGCCACAAGTATTCTCCATCACTAAAACTATTCTTATTAAGAATAACTCCTGAATTTTTCATTTTAAATGCCATATCAATATCTTTTAATAGTCCAACTCTTTTTGCATACAACAGAGAAGATAAGAAAGCAAAAGGATTTGTTCTATTGTTTATTTTTTCATGAAAGTAGTTAAAGGCCTTATATGTATTATCTTTAGTAAAACGAAATGTTACTGTGCGACAAAATGAATCTTCCTCATTCTCGCTTATTGGTTTTGAATAACTATTTAAACAGTTATTCTTGTAGTCATATAAAATGGGAGAACCAAGTTCTTCTTCAGTATATAGTAGTTTTAAGAATTCTCTTTCAATTGAACCCTTCTCTGAACCAACTCGTTCTAGAATATCCTTTTCCGTTACCGTTATTGAAAATGAAATAGGCAAAAACTGTCCGATGATATTAAATAACTCTTTTCGTTTTTGACAATATTCCTGGTTGGAAGAAAGATTATCTGTGAGTTTAGAAAATGTACATAAAGTAATGATGACAAGAATAGCTGTTTCTCCATCGATATAAATACAATTTGGATCCTCATATAAATGCTCAATTTTCTGTATAATACTTTGGATGTTACTATTATTTTTGGAATCAGCATCTATATGAGTAATGTCGTAAATATCACTAATAAGAGAATCCTCTGGGGTTTTGAGTAATACTTCATTTAAATTATTTGTAGGACCTGTCGACTGGGCGATTATTTTTTCAGGATGATACTCAGCCTTTTGACTGAATGGCTCATTATCCCAGTTATAAGGGATATTATCGATCCAATATGCTTTTTTCTTATTTTTTGAAGATACACGTACAGTTTTATAAGTACCATCAACAAATACATTATACTCAATCTCATAATTGAATCCAGGTGATTCATCTTGCATAATTCTTGTAAATATTAAACCGATAGCTTCAAAAAAGATGGATTTACCAGAACCATTTTGCCCAATTAAAAAACGACAAGGAACCTTATAAATTTGAGAATCATATTCATTGAATACAATTTTAAAATCTTTTAGACTTTTATATTTTTGGATATAAACTTTATTTATTCTCATCTTTTCTCTCCCGTGAAAATTCTATAGCAGGTTGCCATCTCTCAATTGAGATAGGTTTATCTTTAGAAATTGTAAATAGAGGGGTATCAAATCCATTGTTGGATTGGGATATGTCAGAATAAATGACTTTTTCTAATAAACCCATTGATTTAAAGAGATTTGTGGTTTGTAAAGCTTCTTGAACCCCTACAATTCCTTTTGCTGCTTCATGTATGGCTAATGGATATTTAATATCTGGATCATAATACCTATAAAGTAGCATTTGTTGCCAATCTGCTAATTGTTCTATAAACCAAGGTAAAGTATTGTGTATTTCTTCTAACTTTTCTTTAATTAATAAATTTCTTCTTTCAAATATCTGTTGATTAATTATGTCTGTGAATGGATCTAAGGTATCAGTAAATTCTATGTTGGAACCTGTTTCCGTATCTTGAATAGGATTCTCACCACTCTCATCGGTGTTTATTGGACTAAATTCTGATGAATTTATAACGTCATCAATAATAGCATTCTCGAAGGAATCCATTAAATCATACATTTGTATCATAATATCTTTTTCTAATTCGATTAATTCAGATAAAAGTCCTTTTAGGTCATGCTTTTCTTCTTCTTCTATTTCTAATTTAATAAATTTATAGTTATTCAGAGATAAATTATACTGTTTATCTCTAATATCTTGATAACTAGCAAACGTAACGTTTTGATTAGTTCTATGAGATAAAGGATAATATGATAATTTATCATTGGTAGAAAGGTGCCTTTGCCACTCTTCAAAATCTGTATTTCTTGTATTCCAAGAATCAATTAAATCTTGCGAGTTTTTTAGAACGAATGTGTCTGAATCAGTATACTCTAAGTCATTTTTGTTTATTTCATAGAACCAAATTTTTCTTTCATAAGTATTAGTGTAAGAATGGCCCGAGTTCTTAAAAATTAATACACTTGTTTTGACTGAACTATTCTTTGTAATCCCAGAAGGTATAGAAATAATTCCTTCAATGGTTACATCATGAAAAAGCTGCTCTCTCACTTTTTTATAAGATTGGTTGAAAAAGAACCCTTCTGGTAGGTGAATTGCCCCCCGGCCAGTTACTTTTAAGCATTCTATCATCTTAAAAAGATATGCAGTTTCTGAGGATGTATTTGTTCCTAAATTGTAATTGAGCCCATCTATTTCCCCATCCCTATATTTAAGACCAAATGGAGGAGTAATAAATAATAAGTCAAAACTTAGATTATTATGCAAAGATAAAAAATCTTTTTGCTCAAGTTTTGCAATAGCATCATTAAAAAGGAGCTGTAGTTTTGTCAATATTATATTTTCTTGCGAGAGGTCAAAGCCAAATATATTTGTATTATTTCTATTAATACTTGAAAAGTGAGTGTCATCAGAATGATTAGCTTGTAAAGTATTGATAGCCTCGGATAAGGATAGACCGTTTCCACAATTAGCGAATCCTATATTAGCTTCATAAGGGAGCTCTTGGCTTACTAATAATTCAACAATTATTTTCATAATGGGAGAAGGCAGCAAAGACTGTTTATTTAAACCGCCTAAATTTACTAACATATTAAAAATAGCTACATAATCAAATGTATCACCTGATTTTAAATCTTCAAATAATTTCATGATATATGATGCATGTTCAGATTTAAGATCCAATGGGATGGATGAATTCACAAAAAAATCCATTTCTCTGTTATCGAATAGTGAAAATAAAGGGTCCCTGTAATCAAGTAATTCTTGTGAATTTTCTATTGAGTTTAGTCTGTTTTTTTCATTTATGTATCTATCAGCCATTAAATAGGCTATATTAAATGCTGCCTTTTCTCCCGAGTAGCTAGCATTCCTCCATAAGTAATCTAACATTTCAGTAACGATTTTTTTTTCGGAATTCTTTTTGTCCATAAGATTTTACCCCCTTAGTATTGAGTTTCTAAATATGTTGGTAAGGTAATTATTAAAAAGGTCATCTAGACTTTGATGTGACCCAATTTGTTTTTTGCGTATATCATTAATATGGTTAAGGTTTTCTTCAAATGTCTTTTGTAAAGAAAGAGGCGGTAGTGGAATTTCCAGGTTTTTGAGAAAAAATACTGGCAAACGCATTCTACCTGTAGTCCCTTCCATACCATGAGTAGCAAGGGTACGAATATACTTAAACCTTAGTAAACAATCAAGCCAATAGGGAAGGGCACCTTCCAGAGGTCTTAGAACATAAAGCTCGGACGAACCAAATGCAAAGTCAGTTTTCAAGTTTTTTACAACAGCTCCTTTGCCATTTTCAAAACTAGGGGATATTTTTGCTAACAGTACATCATTGTTACTAAAGCAACTGTAATAGCCGTTCATCCCATCATTAATTGTAGTTTCCTTCTCTAAATTAAGGATTTCGCCCTGTGTCGATATATCTTGTAAGCCTATAAAAGGTACTTTGTTATGTGTACTAATGGTAGAGCTGATAATTTTTCTTTTCGATGGGTTAACTTCCACTACATCTCCTATTTTTACGATTGGCCAATTTTCTGGGTTTAACTGCGGGTTTCCAAACAATTCAATAAAGCATACTTTTCCGTATGAATAATATAGATTTTCAATACGTTTTCGTTTATAAATGATTTTTTCAATCTCTTCTAAACTACTCTCAATTTCATGTTGTTCCAACAGATTGGGCAAGGGGATTTCAATCATTTCTAAATCAATATTTTTTAAGATAGGTATTTTGAAATGTGAAGTAATCTGTTCAAATCTCTTTTTTATATATTTAGATCTCAGTATGTAATATAAATATTTTGAGCTAAGTATATGGGGTGTTTTAATATGGATACGCCCTACCATTTGATTAACTAGTCCCTCTTCCTGAAATTTATAAAATGCCACATTTCCCATGTTTTTGCCCTGGAGTGAAATTAAGAGATCGTTGCATTTAACCTTTGAAACTCTGTTTTTTGTAGCAGAGAGATTTGATGAACTTGGGTCTATCTGCGATGTAATGTAACCGTCTTTGATATGTTGAGGTTTAATAAGAGGACGGTTATTGTTTAAAGTTACACTTTCTTGTTTTATAAAGTCTGTTTTTATAGAAATAACATCTGATAAGCGCATGTATGGCCATTTTTCTTTAAAATTCATCTGTAATTCCTGCCTTTGCCTTCATTAATAGCGAATCTTTATTGAGGGAGTTGTTTTTTTATACTTTAAAGTAGTATAAGTTAATACACTTTATTTGTTTAAATAGTACAATGAAAGGCGAATTAACTTATACACATTATACTATATAAAAAGATAATTTTAATTTTTGATTATATTTGAAGATCCGTTGTAGTTTTAATGCCATTCTATTATTCCAATGATTGGAAGATTATGGTAACTACGCATTCACCATTATTTATCGATGTATCTAGGGATAATACTACGATAATTAGAGTAGAGAGGATAGAGGGCGAAATTAAAGGAACAACCGTTTTTAGACCAAATAAAGTACAACTTGGGGAAGATGATAGACAACGTTTAAAGTTACTTAATATTTGTGATCCACATGTAACTGAGTTTTTCTTTGGCGGGCACTCCATAATAGTTGAAGGAGATACTGAATACACTGCATTTAAGTACATAATGTCTCTAAATCCTGATTCATTTAAAGATGTACATATAATTAGAGCGAGAGGTAAAGCAACTATAGTATCTTTAATAAAAATATTAAATCATTTTAATTCAAGATACTCAGTACTACACGATAGTGACTACCCGTGTTTACAAAATGGGAACAGGAATCCAGCCTGGACTATTAATCAAAGTATTGTTGAAGCGGTATACGAGCATGCAGATGTATCTAAAGTAAGATTAATTGCGAATTTGAAGAACTTTAAAGCAGTATATTTATCTAAAGAAGTTTCAGGAGAAAAGCCTTATAATGCGCTTATGGAATTGATGGGAGATCCAGATATTTCAAATAATGTAAAATCCCTTCTTGAGTCATTAATCGATCATACTGCAGCTACCCCTCAAGGTTGTTTAGAATGGGAAGACATTACTACACTTAAAGCGCATTATGACGATTGGGAGATTGCAAATGCTCAGTAATATTCTTATTTCACTACTAAATTTCCCTGTTTTTGTTATCTATACGTAATAGGGAAACGAAAGTGATAGGTAAGCAACCCTAATCGTCCGCCCTTCGTATTTATCATTAAAAGAACGGGATAATACACCACGCGAATTAAACGCACTAAACAGAAACGATTAAAGGTTTAAAAGTGAATTAGAGAGAAGCGAAAATCGTAACGAAAGCACTCTGAGAATTAGTGGAAGCGTATTAAGCGATGAATAATTGAGGAGAGCTCGTTATGGCTCTCTTTTTTTATTTAATTCTTTAGTTTTTATTGAACATTACTGCATTTTCCCTTACTTTAATTGCATAAGTAATGCAGGTACTACAAATTTATTTATCATTTGATTAGCACAAGATAATCTGATTAATTTGGAAATGGCAAAGTCTAATGGAAGAATTGAGAGAGAAAAAATAATGAATGTTTAGAGGCTTTAGCAAAAAAATCTACTAATCGCATTTTAGAATATTCAGGAAAATATCATCTGAACATGTTTGTAGATGCATACTAGATATTTATTATGAAATAAATATCTAGTAGGGTAACAATTGTGAAATCTTATGGAAAATATTATAATATCGCGTTATTATAATATGTTTACGAAATGGTTTTGGGTATTGCGCGTTTTAGAAACTGTCCCATAGATAAATGATATTGCTAAATCAGTCAGTGGAAAATACCTATATAGGTTACAACTAAAAATAAATAAAAAGAAATAGTTAATAGTTAAGTGTGAGATATTAGCTAAATGAAGGCTCAAATTTCTGATCCTTGTCAAATATAAGTTATTTAAATCTGTATTTTTTTGTGTAATTCTTAAAAATTACATATGAATTATTGACGAGGTATTTTCAGAGTGATAAGATTTAATCGCAATGTTAATTAAGTAATTTTAAAGAAATACTTTTTTAAAGAGGGCGGGATATGAAACTTCAAGATATCGTAACAGTTAGAATAGGAAGAAACCTTTCTAGAGGAAATGAAAAAAATGATATGACTTTAGTTTCCTACTCATATGAGGATTTAACGAATGATTTAGATGGATTTTTTCTAGACTCACAAGCTAGTTCTTATAGTGGAAATTCAAATCATAAAGACAGTTATTTGAGCAGGGCCGGAGATGTTGTTTTCAGCTTTGTTAGTTCAAAAGCTGGGATAGTGAGTGACTTAAACCAAGGGAAGATCATAAGCCAAAACTTTGCGAAACTCATTATTAAACATGATTATTTGGATAGTAGCTATTTATGTTATGCGTTGAATGAATCATACCCAATGAAAAAGCAAATGGCGATTTCCATGCAAGGAAGTACTGTACCAAAATTAAACCCAGCGATTTTAAAAGAATTAGAAATTAAGTTACCAAGTATTGAGAAACAACGTACGATTGGAAAAGCTTATTTCTTTTTGAGAAAGCGTCAAGCTTTGGCAAAGAAACAAGTAGAACTTGAAGAGCAACTGTATTTAAAAGCATTGAAGCAATTAGACCATTAATAAAAAAAGTGAGGAACGCAACATGGCTGAATTAAATTCAAAATTATTTAGTGCTGCAGACAATCTTCGTAGCAAAATGGACGCATCAGAATACAAAAACTATCTACTAGGATTGATTTTCTACAAATACTTATCCGATAAGTTGTTAGAAAAAGTAGTTGAATTAGCAGATGAATCATACGAAGAATACAACACACCAAATAAACAAAATGAGTTGTACAAAGAACTATTAGCAGATGAGGATACAAAAAAAGATTTGATTGAAACGTTAATTGATACCTTAGGATACGATATTGAACCAGAGTATCTTTTCAACATTCTAGCCATTCAAGCCAAACAAAATACATTTCAATTGAATGATTTGAATAAGGGTTTCATTCAATTATCAACAAAATATGATCAATTTAGTGGGTTGTTTGATGATGTCGATTTACAGTCAAAAAAATTAGGAGCCGATGATCAACAACGTAATGTAACCATCACCGAAGTTTTGAAGAAGTTGGATGATGTAGACGTAATCAGTCATGATGGAGATGTGATTGGAGATGCCTACGAATTTCTTATTAGCCAATTCGCTTCAGAAGCTGGGAAAAAGGCTGGAGAATTCTATACTCCTCACATGGTATCAGACATGATGGCTCAAATTGTTGCTATTGGTCAAGAAGACAAGAAACTATTTAGCGTGTTTGATCCAACCATGGGATCGGGTTCCTTGATGTTGAATGTCAGAAACTACTTAAACTATCCTGATAGCGTTAAATATCATGGGCAAGAGTTGAATACGACAACCTATAACTTAGCAAAAATGAATTTGATCTTGCATGGTGTAGATAAAGGAGATATGCGATTGCGAAATGGGGACACCTTGAATAAGGATTGGCCAACAAATGAACCTTATACGTTTGATTCAGTATTAATGAATCCACCATACTCTGCAAAATGGTCTTCAGATGATACGTTCTTAGATGATTCTCGTTTTAATCGTTACGGGAAGTTAGCACCAAAATCAAAAGCTGACTTTGCTTTTCTTTTACATGGGTTCTATCATTTGAAAGATTCGGGAACAATGGCAATCGTTTTACCGCATGGGGTACTGTTCCGTGGAGCTGCAGAAGGTGTGATTCGTAAGAAATTACTAGAAGATGGAAGTATTGATGCTGTAATTGGTATGCCAGCAAACTTATTCTTTGGGACATCAATTCCAACAACAGTCATCATCTTGAAGAAGAATCGTACCACTCGAGATGTGTTATTTATTGATGCAAGTAATGAGTTTACGAAAGAAAAGAACCAAAATAAACTTTCAAAAGAAAACATTGATAAGATTGTTGAAACATATAAGAAACGAGAAGTTGTTGGGAAATACGCCCATGTCGCTACCTTTGATGAAATAAAAGAGAATGATTTCAATTTGAATATCCCTCGATACGTAGATACCTTCGAAGAAGAAGCGCCTGTTGATATGGCTACAATCGGCTCAGCAATTCAAGATATTCGAAAAGAAAAAGCAGAACTAGAATCTAGCCTGTATGACATGATTTCTTCACTACAATTTGATGAAGAAAACGCAGAATGGATCAAGGGTGCATTAGAGGTGTTTAATCGTGAAAAATAACCATACACCAGAAATTCGATTTCCTGGATATACTGGAAATTGGGAAGAGTATAAGTTGGGGGATATAGCTGAAAAAGTATCAGTAGGTATTGCTACATCATCTAGTCAATATTTTAGTCATAAAAGTCAAGGGATTCCTTTTATTAAAAATCAAAATGTAAAAGAAAACTGGATTGATAGTTCTGATTTGGAATATATTTCAAGGGAATTTGATCAGGCTAATGCAACCAAGAGAGTTAGAGAAGGAGATATTTTAACTGTAAGAACTGGATATCCAGGACTGAGCGCTGTGGTTCCTAAAGAGCTAGAAGGAGCACAAACATTCACAACATTAATCACAAGACTCAAAAAAGACACAGCCATACCGGAATTTATATCAGCTTTTATAAATTCTGATACTGGAATGAAACAAATTCTTGGAATGGAAGCTGGTGGAGCTCAGAAAAACGTAAATGCAGGAATTTTGAAGGAATTATTAATTCAATTGCCATCTTTAGAAGAACAAAAGAAAGTTTCAAATTTTATAAAAGAGCTTAGTAACACTATCGCTCTTCATCAGCAAAAACTAACCATCCTTAAACAAACAAAACAGGGATTTTTACAAAAAATGTTTCCAAAAGAAGGAGAGTCCGTGCCGGAAGTTCGTTTCCCGGGATTTACTGGAGAATGGGAAGAGAGTGAGTTAGGTGCTGTAATTGAAAATATGTATAACGGGCAGACTCCTTCACGATTTAATGATGAGAATTGGAATGGAGAAATTAATTGGTTATCAAGTGGTGAGTTGAACCGAGGAGTAGTGACGACAACAATAGAAAAAATTACTCTGACAGGTCAAAAAGACGCAAATTTAAGGATTGTTCCAAAAGGTACTTTTGTTATGGCAATTACTGGATTGGAAGCTGCAGGAACTCGCGGAAACTGTGCTATGCTTTCGATTGACACAACTTTGAACCAATCGTGTATGGCGATTTTTCCGAAAGAATCTGTTCTTGATTCAGTTTTTCTTTTTCAGTGGTATAGAAAAGTCGGTGAAGAATATGGTATCAGATATACGCAAGGTACAAAACAGCAAAGTTATAACGCTGAGCTTATTAAATTATTACCAATTATAGTTCCGAAAATTGAAGAGCAAATCAAAATCGGTAACTTCTTCAAACAACTAGACGACACGATCACTCTTCATCAACGCGAATTAGATGCCTTAAAAGAAACGAAAAAAGCATTCCTACAAAAGATGTTTGCCTAAGCAAATAGAAGAGAGGGAGAGACATGACAAAGATACCACATAACGATGAAGTTGAAGTGGAACGTCATCTGATTGAAGTGTTAGGGGAAGGACATAATCAGTGGAATTATCGTCCAGATTTAAAATCAGAAGAGGACTTATGGAATAATTTACGTCAAAAGATCACTCAAAATAACTTATCAGAAATTGGAGAAAATCCAATTTCTGATAAAGAATTTGACAGTATTAAAACAGAATTACTAATGAGAACACAGACACCTTTTGAAGCTGCGAGATGGCTTAAAGGGGAAAATGGAATCTCTAGAATTACGATTGAACGTGAAGATGTTTCCCTAGGTTACATGTCGTTGGTTTTATATTCCAATCAAGACATTGGTGGTGGAATATCTACATACGAAGTCGTTCATCAGATTGCAAAACAGAAGACAAACATTGATGGTCGTGATCGCCGATTTGACGTGACACTTTTAATCAATGGGTTACCGATTGTTCAAATTGAATTGAAACAGGTCAGTGCCAAAGACGGCGTATTCCAAGCTTATAATCAAGTCAAGAAATATGCAGAAGAAGGGATGTTTAGAAATAATATCTTTTCTACTCTTCAGTTATTTGTTATTTCTAATGAACAGACGACTCGCTACTTTGCCAATGCGATGCCAAAAGACATGCATCGAAAATTTATCTTTAGTTGGCGAACCAAAGACAATCGAAAAGTTGAAAATCTCTATGAATTTTGTAAACAAGTTTTGAATATACCTGATGCTCATCGGCTAATTGCCAACTATACAATTGTCAGTGAGGATCAAGATAACAAGACATTGATGGTATTGCATCCTTACCAAGTACATGCGATTGAAGCACTATTTACTGCTGCGAACAAGCATCAATCAGGGTATGTTTGGCATGCAACAGGTTCGGGAAAGACCTTAACAAGTTTTGTCTCTACCAAACTATTAGCACGAAAGTCTGGAATAAATCGCACGATAATGCTAGTAGATAGAAAAGACCTAGATAATCAGACAACAACTGAATTTACGAAGTTTGCTTCAGAATTCAATACCGGTCTTTCTTCTGGTAATGCCAAAGCCAATAGCTTGATTGTAGGAACAGGCAGTGCCAAAGAACTTAGCAATACATTACTAGCAGATGCCAATTCAAATGTAGTGATTGTCACTACACGACAAAAATTGGATGCCGCGTTGCGCTATGCCAAAAAGCAAGAAGAACAAAAAGGAACTAATCGCTTCAAGAAACTTTTAGGACAACATATTGTCTTTGTCGTTGATGAATGTCATCGTGCTTTGAGTGCAGAAGGCCTAGAAGAAATCAAAGGCTTCTTTCCAAACTCGACGTGGTTTGGCTTTACAGGTACACCAATCTTCGAAGAAAACAAAAAACAAGCCAAAGGACAATTGGCGCGTACGACTCATGATCAATATGGAGAAGTCTTACATACCTATACCATTAAAAATGCTTTAGAAGACGGATCAGTCTTAGGTTTCCAAGTCGAACACGAAGATACGATTGAACCAACGTCATTGAATAATCAAATCTATCAGCAATTACAACAAGTTGAAAAGTACGCAACATATAGTCCTGATCGTATCAATAAACTGATTGATGAAATGGATGGTGTGAAAAAAGAAGAATACTTGGATAATAGTGTTTATGAAAGTGATGAGCATATTCAAAAAGTATTGCGTAAGATTTTTCGCCCAGATAACGCTTATATGAAGTTTGATTTTAAAAATGGCAGACCGCAAAAATCAGCAATCTTAACAACTAGTTCCATTGATATGGCAAAACGCTATTATCGAGCGATTAAAGAAATGACTAAAGGTCCCAATTGGATAGAAAAAGAATTTACCAATCATCCTATTCGTGCTGGAAGAACGATTGATGATCCAGATTTTCCACGCATTGCAATCACTTATTCACTAGATGAAAATACGGAGGATTCTAAAGATAAACAAACCGAAATGCAAGAAATTATAAAGGAATACAATGCTTATTATGGTACGGCGTGGTCTTTAACGGACATCGAACGCTATAACGGCGATATCAACAACCGATTAGCGCGTAAGAAAGCAGAATTTAAAGAGTTTGGGAAACAAATTGACCTGGTCATTGTTGTGGATCGCTTATTGACAGGATTTGATGCACCAACGATTCAAACGTTATTTGTGGATCGAAACCTGAGTTATGCGAACTTGATTCAAGCTTTTTCTCGCACCAATCGTACCTATCCAGAAAAAACAAAAGGTTTAATCGCTACTTTCCGTAAGCCACACACGATGGAGAAGAATGTTGTAGATGCTACTAAGCTATATTCAGAAGCCAAAGAAGAATCTGGTTTAGTATATCCAACATACGAAGAATCCAAGAAACGATTCGAAAAAGCCTACAAGAAAATCAAAGAGTTTGTGATTGTACCAGGTGACTTAGATGAACACACCCCAATGGAAACACGAATTGACTACGTGAAGGCTTTCCAAGAACTAAATAATTCCTATGAAGCATTGGTAACCTATGATGACTACAACGACGATATGGAAAGCTCGAATTCATTGCAAGAACAAGTACATATCCTAGAAGAACAAGTGGGTGTGTACAATACCATCAAAGGATCACTAGTAGAAGAAGAGGAGAAAAATCTAGAATCAACAGCCGACTTTTCAGGTATTGAATTCTATGGGGAAAATAGTATCAAACTATATGATATCGATTCTACTTATATTGACCGTTTGTTGGGAACGTATTCTGCTAACAACCAAGATATTCGAGCTGAAATTGAAAAAGCCTTACAAAAATTAAATAAGACCGAATGTGTGAAAGAAGTCTATCATGCTATTTTAAATGCAATGGATGCCGAAGAATTGGATGAAAATGAAGACATCTTTATGGTCAAAAGACACTACTTCACGCAAACAAGAGATAAGGCAATTAAAGAGTTTTCCGAAGAATGGTTTGTCTCGGAAAATGAATTACATTCTTCTGCCATTCAATACATGATTGGTACAGATCCGATACCGAATATTGGTGGAATCATTGATAGCAAGAACTATGAAGGCTACAAGAAGGTTCATCCAGAAGCAAAACCATTCAAGTATGCTCAAGTAATGAAACGTGATTGGCGGAAAGTCTTGGATGAAGTTATTGTTCCATTGGATGATGAGTTGAGATAGTCACTTATACTATGTTTAACGGACAATTACAATGATGACATTACCAGGTGAAAATTAATTGTAGCCTTTGAAAGTTTTAACAACAATAATTTCATCCAAATGCTTATGGACATCGAAAAGAATGATAGTCAACCAATTATAAGAAATGAAGCCAAATCATCACTTATAGTAATAAATAACCGAACTGGGAATATAAAAATGACTTATCCTATTGATAAGTCATTTTTATATCAGAATTATTAACAATATAATTTAACATGGCCAATTAAAAATATATAGCAACTATTAACATTGAAGAGGCATATTTCCTTTGTTTAATACTTTTTGATTAGCAAATTGTTCTTTAATCAAACTTTTCTGTTGATTATTTTGTTCACTATACTACTAAAGAAAAGAATAATTATTTTTTTACATTTTGGGATTCAAAGAAAAGAAGGCTTACTACATATTAGTTATATCAAATATGTAGTAAGTCTTTATTTTGAAGCCTTTTTAATTTTAGGTCTTGATAATAATTACTACAAGTTGATGTCGAATCTCCCTAGTGAGAATATGTTCTTTTCTTTTTAAAGTTTATCGTATAATTTTCCAAGAAGGAGTTTATTTTCACCAGTAAGTCTCTTATTTTCTTTTTCTAACTCTTTAATTTTATGTCTTAAGGCTTCAATAATTGTATCTTTACTTTGTTCACTTGTATTATGTTTAATTGATTTTACATTTTTAACTTCATTTTGTTGGCTGCGTAAAGTTTCAATTCTCACTCTAAAATCTTTATTATTATAAAGATAAGATTTTGAAACATTTGCGGAGGTAGCTATGCTATTAAAATTAATTCTTGCTCGTTCCTTTACTGCTTTTTTAATGGCATTTTCAACTCTTGTTGATGTTTCTTTACTTTTATTCATCGCATGTTTTAAAACACCATCAGTATTACGCTTATGATTCATGAATAAAATTCTCCTTTGAAATCTTAGCATCTAAAAGTACCTTTTTCGCATTTATACCATTAAAAGAAGCACCATTACTTAATAAGTCTCTAATTCTGTTAAGATTTTCAAGTTGTTTTTGATTTTTCCCATTAAATATTGGCATATCTTTAGTTCTTTCTATGACTTCTTTTACGTTTTTTATTTCTTTCTCAAATTCTGGAATATGTTCTGGAGTAGTGCAAAAGTTTGGGCAATTATCAAGACAGGGAGTGATTACAAATGGACATCCCTCTTTTTTTGAGGCCATACAGTAACCTAATGGAACTTTTGCTGCCTCTATATTACTCTTAATATACTCCCAATGAATTAGGTCATCATCTAATTTAACCTCTTGTACAGTTCCCTGGCTAATATTTACTTTTAAAAGTGGCCCTTTTTTTTAATTGCTTTTTCCCATTCTTTTCTTAAAGTATCATCAGCTAACTTTGCATATGTCAACGTCATTTCTGGAGATGCATGTGCAAACCATTTCATTATGTGTGTTAAATTCATACCTAAATTGATTAATTCTACACCTTTTGAATGCCTAAAAGCATGATTCCTAAAGTGAAATACTTCACCTTTTGAATCAACAATATTATATCTAAGTGCCCAGTTGTTTAGATTTCTTTGAACAGAGGTAGTTGCAAACGGTCTGCCCATACGCGTTCCCCTTGTCCGTACAAAAAGAAAACGAATAGGATTGTTTTGATCATTTGACTTTGCCTTAGTACTTTCAATTACCGTTTGAAGAACCATTGCTACATCTTTATCCACAGGAACACGATGGTTATTTACCTTAGTCTTATTTATATCTCCTTGAAGATAGTATTTTTCACTATTAATTACTATTAGGCAATTATCGTATCTTAGATTTAAGATATCACTTATTCTCCAACCAGTAGCTATTAATAATACTATAATTGGTACATACTCTAATTCCTTTCCGGTCATTTTGGGAATTAGCTTAGAAGGATCATAATTTATTAAATTTTGAAGCTGATTCAAAATATCTTCAGGTATATACTTAATTTCATTTTCATTTAGATTTCTCTTTTTTAAAGGTATATCTTCTGGGAAAACAATACTTAGAATAGGTTTGGTAGGACCAATAGGTAATTCATTCTTTTGAAGATACTCAAGGAAAAGTTTAACTCCTGAAATATAAGGATGTTTTGTTGAATCAGTACAATTCCTAAAGCTTGTATGAAAAAACACTAAAAACTTTTCAAAGTCTTTTCTCGAAAGGGCACTCAAATCGTTCCAATGTCCAAAATGTTTAGAAATAAAGTTGAAAAAACACTTTATTCCAACTAAGTCGGCATTATAAATCCTTCCTGATGATTTAAACGTCAAGGAGTACCAGCAATATTGTTTAACAACTGTTCTAAACTTCTTGTCAATACTTTCGAAGTTAAGTTTAAAGCGAGAATAATTAATTTCTACTGAAGCGTGGGGGATATTTCTTACATCCCAAATGTCCTTATCAAACTCATCTCTTATGTCATAAAAATTATATAGAAATTCAAAGAAGGTAGTAAAAAAATGAATATTCGCCTTTATGGAACTAATCCCTTCTTGTCTTAAGAAGAACTTATATTTGGACAAAGCTTTTTCAAAAGGAATATCTATAAAACTATTAATATTGAAATAGTATTTTTCTAAAAACCTACCTAAGCGTTTAAAAGTTTGTCCATATGTATATATAGTTCTTATTGAAAATCTATAATTTGATAAACTATGAAAAAGAAAATACTTGGCTTCCAATGAAACTAGGTTTGGAAGCGAATTAAACCTAATTGTTGAGTTTTTAGTTGCGCCTTTTTCTTCAATTTTTCCATATTCCCTAAAAACTTGGGAACTTAATAACCACACATCATCACCCCATGGGGATTTAAGAGACGTTACAAGCTCTCTAACTTTTAAATTAGTAACATCTGGTTTGAACTTAGATACAATCATTACATCACTCCACTGTTGTTTTTTTTGTCATTGCATTTTCCCAGTCTTGTCTAATATCTTCTTCAGAAGGATGCACGTACATCTGCATAGTAGTTTGTATATGAGCATGTCCAGCCCGTTCTTTAAGGGTTTCAGGCCGCATCTCGCCTGTTCTCCATAATTCGGTAAGATTAGTATGTCTAAACATATGTGCAGTTACAGGGATTCCTGTCCGTTTTTCTAATCGGTTAAATATTTTTTGGGTAGAGGGGTAATCTAATGGTTCAAACTTATTAGAACCGGATAATTTAATAAAAATAAAGTCAGTATCAACCTCTTCAGTATGAATATCAAATATGTAAGTTCGGTACAGGTTAGCTAGATTTTCAGGAATATCTAGTATACGGGGACTACACACCGTTTTTATTTCTGCACCATTTATTAATTCTCCACGGTCTTGTATATATAATTTTTTCGTTGCTGGTATAATATCGCTTAAATGAAGGGATAATGCTTCTCCTATACGCATTCCAGTTTCATAAAGGAGTAATAGAAGAAACTTATCGCGTATGTTATTACAGGCATTAATAAGTGTCTCAACTTCATCTCTTGTTAAAATTTTCAAACGCTCTTTTGGTTCGGGGACTTTTAATATTCTTTTCATACTTGCTCGATTGTTTTTAATATGGTAAAGAAAACTTTTGTAACCAGATATATTTCCGGAGATTTGTTTTTTTAACCTTTCAGACAATGTTAATGTATAATCCTCGTGTCTCATAACGTATTCATAAAAATTATATATCTTATTTATATACTGATTTATTGTCCTAGTCTTTCTTATTTTATATTTACTCTTAGGAGCTATTGTAATTACTTTAAGTTCTTGATAGGGATTTTGTAGCCACCTAATATATTCTGCAAAATCGTCGATACCAACATCATAGTAGAGAAGTTGTTTTTGTTCCAAGAATTTAAAGTATAAGCATAGTCCATAAGCATATGACCGAAGAGTCCCCCTTGCAGAGTTACTATTATCTTTGAATTTAAGAAATTTATTAACTGGATCCACTAGATTTCCCTTTTTGTCAACTAAGACATATCTTGTTCTGTTATCTGTTGTAATTATTTCTTCTACTCTCACTAATAATTCCCCCCATATTTATTAGGAATTGTTTAGGTTATTAATTTTTATATTAATAATGATCCTATTTGTTGGCTACTATAACTACTGTGAAAAAACGGTATAGTTTATTTATACTCTATGAATAGGTAAATTGTATTCGTCCTTCATAGATTACTTTGAATTCTATATTTTATTATAGTCTAGTTTTCAAGGGAAACCTTCCGCACAGCAATATTAAACAATGCATCTTCAATAGTATGTTTCCATAACCATCCATCAGGACATAGTATGGAATCTTATGAAGATGTCGAAGTAACTAAGAGATTAAAGGAGTGTGGAAACATTATTGGTATACCTCTTTTAGATCATGTCATTATTGGAAATAACAGCTATGTAAGTTTAACGAAAAAGGGAATTATATAATAAAAGGTTATAAGCCAACTACAGTAAAGAGTGTGTTGTGTATGGAAGAATAAGAAGATTCTAAAGCGTTTACTCGCATGGATCTTCTTATTCTTTTTAATTTGTAAAGGCAATTCATACATGTATCTAAAATATGTGATCGGTGGTAATGGACAGGTTCAGAGATAAGAGATATAGGATAAGAGAAAGAGGCTTCATTCCTAATAAACTAACAAGATAGCTTTAGTCTAAAGAGAGAAAGAATAGGCAAGGGACTTTAATTTGATAACATATAAATAGAAAAAGGACTGGAATATGGTCCTTTTTCTACTTTATCGAAGCATGATGCCCGTAAAAAGCCTTCGATACATGGGCATGTTAATAGGTTGAAATATCCACTTGTAACAGGTTGTTATGTAACTGAGAAGAACTACGCCTGAGAATACAAGTACTTACAAATTTTAAAAGATTTCCGTTTGGATACCAAGAAGCGAAATCTATTTATGATAAAATATAGAAAAAGATGATTAAGAAGGGATAATTAAAGTGAAACCAACAATTTATGATGTTGCGGAAAAAGCAGGTGTATCAATAGCGACTGTATCTAAGGTAATTAACCAAACTGGGCGTATTAGTGAAAAAACAATAAACAAAGTAAATCAGGTAATGGATGAATTAGATTACCAGCCAAGTAGTGTAGCGGCAGCCTTAACAGGTAAAAAAACATATACGATTGGGGTACTTGTCCCAGACATCTCAAACCCATTTTTTGCAGAAGTAGCAAGAGCTTTTGAAAATAGTGCAAGAGAATCAGGGTACACACTCATTTTATGTAGTACAGATCATCAAACAAAACGTGAGCACGAATACATTGATTTATTATTTAAAAAGCAAGTAGATGGCATTATTATTGCGACGGAGCTAAATGATTATAAACTAGTTAAAAAAATCGTGAACCGAGATTTGCCGCTTGTTTTATTCACTGTAGATCATCCTTCCATCACAACTCATGTTGTGACAACTGATGATATGAGGGGAGGCTATCTAGCTGGGAATTATCTGACGCACAAAGGTCATACATCATTAACAATTATGATGGAGAAGGATAGAAAAAGTAGCTTAGGGAGACTAAATGGCTTCAAGCAGGCTCTTACAGATTCAGAGGTTTCGTTAGAAGAGGATGCTATTATTAGCTGCTATTCTACTGTGGAAGATAGTAAACGTGCCAGTAAAGAATTACTTAGTTTGCCTAACAGACCTACCGCTGTTTTTGCTTGTACAGATTTAATTGCTATATGCCTTATGAATGAAGCAAGAAAACAAGGGCTTTCAATTCCTGAAGATTTATCAATTATCGGATTTGATAATACTATTTATGCTGAGATTGCAGATCCAGGGTTAACAACAATTGAACAGCCAATTACACAAATGGCAGCCTGTACGTTTGAACAACTCTTAAAAACGATGGAAATGAAAGAACATGCTAAGCAAAAAATTACAATTATTCCTCAGTTAGTAGAGAGGTCCTCAGTAAAGGATATTACATGAAAACTTTTTTAATAGCCTACTTGAATGTAACGAAAAGAAGGTCATCGTAACCATGTGCAGTTATGATGACCTTCTTTTTATTTAGAATTTATACTGAGAATTGCTCTCCACTTTTAGTGTTTATATCTTGTTTCATCTCATTCTTCTTTGGAATAGTAAGGAAATGAGTTAAAAATGCACCAAAGAAGTACAATCCAGCAAAGATCCACATTACGCCGCCTACACCTAATGGACCGATGAAAGCAGTTACTACTAATGGTCCAACGAAAGCTGATAATCCTGAACCTAAATTTAAGACAGACATTGCAGCTCCTTTATTTTCAGGAGCTAAAGATGGTACTAATGCTGTAAGAGGTACATAACCAGCAAGCGTTGCTCCATAGCAACATGCAACAAATAATATAGCCCAATAATTATGTCCTACCATTTGTGGTACATAATAGAGTGCAAGAGTTACAATTCCGCAACCGACTCCTCCGAACCATTTAATCGTATTTACCCAACCAAACTTGTCTCCAACAATACCAAAAATAATATTAAATACCATATTTACAAAGAATAGAGTACCCCAAATTTGAAGCCATTCAGTCATCGTAAAATTATATTTCATCATATAAGTAGGCAGGAAAACAACAAATCCAAACTGAGCGGCCGAGTTTATAATTTTAACAATACCACCTATACCAACTTTAGGATTTTCAAATGCGATGGTAATGCCTTTTAGTAATTCACTTGATTTGTTAGAGCTTACGGTTTGTGCTTTAAATTTGTCCTTATTTACAACAATTGAGAATAATCCCCCGACGACAACAAAAATTAAGGCGCTCCATAAAGTAGCGATTTCCCCGATTTTAGGAACCATATAGCTAGAATAGAAGGCCCCGATAACACTAAGTCCAAGCTGGAATACGAACCAGAACCAGCCGACTGCTCTTGAAAGCATTTGTTGAGGAGTACTGTAAGATACCCAAACTAGGAAAGAATAAGCAAATAAGGGATAACCAAATCCTCGTAGAGCGTAGCAAAGTAATATAACGGGATAATTCATATGTTGAATTCCTATACCGATGAACCCAATGGAGCCTAAAATGAATGATACTAAACCAAACGTCATTACTTTTCTTGGTCCCCACATTTGTACAAATACCCCCGAAAACCAGGAAGAAGCAGATACAGTAATTCCGTAAATAGTAAACAGAAAAGCAGCGTGTTCTAGCGTTAAGCCATTCTCAACGAGATAAGGGGATAACCATCCTTGTTCTAAACCATCCCCAATCATAAAAACAATAATCCCTATATATCCCCAAGTTAAATTAGAAGGGATACCAATCTTGTCCATAAATGTTTTGTTTGAACCAATTGCGTTCATTCTCCCACCACCGATAAATTATTTTTGGTTAAGCGCTTAATTACTTTTGATAAAAAAAGTATACGCTTACATTATGAGGTCGTCAATAAAATTTTTTGACAATTTGCAACTTTCTTTCATAGGGTGCAATCTATTTTCTTATTGGACACTAAATTGTTCGTGAGCATGAATAGAAAGAAATAACTTATAGATGGGAGTTTAATCTTTATAAGGATTAGTTTTCTTTGTTATATCAGTATTTTAAAAGAGTATTTTTGTAGCTGTTTAGATTATTTGTTTCTTATTATTACTTTTTAGATGCATGGATTACGTTTACTTACGAAATTTGAAATTCGGATGAAAAGAAAAGTATTCAAAAAAATAAAAATGTTTTAAATTTAGAATCAAGTGTGTATAATGAAGAAAAATAGGGAAAGCGCTTAACTGATTTGGTACGCTAAACCCTATAGACTTTCATTTCGTTTCTTAAATTTTAATATAGAGGGAGAAATCATATGAACGTTTTAACAATTGGGATTATTGGTGCTGGACGAATTGGGAAACTACATGTTGATAATTTGCAGCTTATGCCACAAGTGAAAATTAAAGCGGTTTCAGATGTAGTAATTAGTCATCTAGAAAAGTGGGCTCAAGATAAAGGGATTTCCACTCTGACTACAAACTATCAGGATTTATTAACTGATTCAGAAATTGATGCTGTATTTATTTGTTCACCAACAAATACACATGCGCAAATTATTAAAGAAGCGGCGCTTGCGAAAAAACACATTTTCTGTGAAAAGCCTGTTAGTTTCTCAGTAGAAGAAACATTAGATGCATTAGAAGTGGTAAAAGAACAAGGAGTATCTCTTCAAGTAGGTTTTAACCGTCGTTTCGATCCTAACTTCAGAAAAGTCTATGACCTTATTCAACAAGGGGAAGTGGGACATCCACATATTTTAAAAATTACGTCTAGAGATCCACAACCACCAAGTATAGAGTATGTCCGTTCTTCAGGTGGATTGTTTATGGATATGATGATTCATGATTTTGATATGGCTAGGTATGTGATGAATAGTGAAGTTGTTGAAGTATTTGCATATGGAACAACATTAATTGATCCGTCCATTCAGGAAGTAAAGGATGTTGATACAGCAATTGTCACATTAAAATTTGCGAATGGAGCTTTAGGGGTAATTGATAATAGCCGCCAAGCTGTATATGGATATGACCAGCGCGTTGAAGTGTTTGGTGAAAAAGGCGCGGTTGCTGCGGATAATTGCTGCCCGACAACAGTTCAAGTGTCAAAAACAGAAGGTATTGTAAAAGATAAGCCGCTTTATTTCTTCTTAGAGCGCTACACGCAAGCTTACATTGAGGAAGTAACACAATTTACAAAGTCAATTATAGAAGGACAAGCTGTTATTTGTAGTGGTAATGATGGATTGCAAGCAGAGCGAATTGCGAAGGCTGCAAAGGAATCCTTACTAACAGGAAAACCTGTACAAATTGAACATAAACAGCCAGCATTAAATCAATAAAAAGAGGCTTACTTCTAGATAGTTGAACTACTCACCACTTAACGTCGTTACGGACTGTTTGAAGTGGGAGATTCCTGCGAACACCGATGTATCCAACAGTTATCTTAGCAGGCGCCGCCCGTAGTCCCTACGGTGAAAACATAAGCATCTTGTACGTTGACTCACCACGTTTCTTACTTTAGCTTGGTTTTCGCAACTTTAGCAAACGTGGGGCGAAAGAACGTTGAAGATTTTACGGTTGCAACGTTTTTCTGCAACCAACCTCATATCTTCAGTTTTCAAAGAGCAATCTGTACAAGTATATAGTAGCAAACTTGTTGGCTTATGCCAACCGACATTCATCTCCCACCTAAAATTGGTGTATTACACCTTCACATTTTTGAGGAAGGAGTCTTTTGTCGGAAAACGATAAAGCATGGGAGGTAGTAACAATGAATCCACTTATTTTTAAAGAAGATTGTCCATTAGACCTTATTGCGGTTGGACGTTTATGCGTAGATTTAAATGCTAATGAAACACAACGTCCTATGGAAGAAACAAGAACGTTTACTAAGTATGTGGGGGGATCTCCTGCCAATATTGCAATTGGTGCGGCACGACTTGGCTTACAAACAGGATTTATCGGTAAAGTGTCCGATGATCAAATGGGCCGCTTTATTACAGGTTACCTAAAGGACAACAATATTAACACAGATCAGATATGTATAGATCGTACAGGTGCAGTGACAGGTTTAGCATTTACAGAAATTAAAAGCCCTGAAGATTGCAGTATTTTAATGTACCGCGACAATGTCGCAGACTTAAATCTTGATCCAACAGAGGTATCTGAGGACTATATTAAACAATCAAAAGCTCTCTTAATTTCAGGAACAGCTTTAGCGAAAAGTCCTTCGCGTGAGGCGGTATTTTTAGCGCTAGAATATGCGCGTAAGCATGATGTAGTCGTATTTTTTGATGTTGATTATCGCCCGTATACATGGCAATCAGAGGCTGAAACGGCTGTGTATTACAATCTAGCGGCTGAAAAATCTGATGTCATTATTGGAACGCGTGAAGAGTTCGATATGATGGAAAAA
>Ga0209463_1000291_pt1:0-22500 | contig 44228 bp, 17 predicted proteins | sample AgamicMgSfrz_FD_187169 | JGI IMG/M metagenome (GOLD analysis project Ga0209463, IMG submission 187169) | Agave microbial communities from Guanajuato, Mexico - Mg.Sf.rz (SPAdes) (version 2) | ecosystem: Host-associated > Plants > Phyllosphere > Phylloplane/Leaf | place: Guanajuato, Mexico...
TATATAATAATTTCTCTTTTGTCTAATTTAGACACGTAGTTCAAGGTGACATATCTTAACCTTAGGTACTGCCACGAGGTACTTGTTCCAGAAGAGAATCAGTCTAAATAAAGAGCCTGAATTCACTACTTTATTTCAAGAACTGGAAATGGATGGACAGGTTTCAATTCTCTCTCTGGTAGAGAAAGAGCACAGACAGACGTCAAGTCCTATCCTAGTACGGTCGTGTAGATGTAGATACCTCCATAAGAGTTCAGCGTTGTAGGTACCGCCGATACCACAATATGGGTTTATTATCCGGAGAATATACAAATCTAATGGTTTCCTATATGTAACTTTCTATTTGTCCCGCTACTGTCGTGACAGGTTGACCTTTGTCTGTCTCCAGGGTGCGCCTGACCGTTCCTGGTTCAGTTGGAACCGGAGTCACCAGCTTTCATTGGCGGGGAGCTAGAAGTTAAACAAAGTACCCCATGATCCGAGAGAGGCGCAGCTTATAGTTTTTGTGGAGAAGGTAATTCCCTTTGAACTGGGATGGTAGGGGAAGTCCGAATATACGTCTATTCCCAGAAGCGGAACAAGAGTTTTCAAAACAGATTAATACCTTGACGGCCCAAGACCTAGTCAATCTCTCCACGGCTATTGATGGAGGTGAGCCTTTTCCTTGAGTATTTCATCCGACCTTTCAATGCCCTACTTCCACCGGCAATCCAATCTGTACCTAAATACATAACGAGTTTACCACTTTTCGATTAGGTTGATTGACTCAATAGGGAGTCCTAGAGTTAGGATTCATTACCTCCCATCGTTTCGGTGACCCCACGGTCTCAATATATACATATAGTCTTTATTACATAATAACCTTTTTGGCAAACTAGACTGCGGAACAGTAGGAAGCTTAGTTCTAATTGGTTAAGGGTCAAAGTACTATCTTATCTTTCTCTCTAAAGTCTGGTATAACAAAGTCAAAGTCGGGTTGTCAATTAGAAAGTCACTGTATACGAAGCTTAATCCCGTTAATCGATTTCATATTCTAATCCAATTGATTTACATAATCACTCTCAAAATCTAGTGTTCAAGTAGCACTAAGGTCAGCTTTTCCATTTTATCTGTGCGTCAGTGCTTCAATAGTACTTGGGTACAAGTGGAAACTCATTTATAAATTCTCTTTCAAAGCATAAAGTGGAGTCCAATTAAATAATACATTCAAAGTCGGCATCAGGTAATGTATCCTCATGTTTTGTGGTGGGCATTTGATCATCAGCTGGAGGTTCCTCAGTAGGATTAGCAGCAAACACTGATTTCATCTCTTCACGCAAAACTCAAGACTAGCAATAGTCTGACGCACCCTCTTTATGTTTGTACACGCTAGGAAGGAGACGAGCAAAAACTATCAAATTGTTAGGGGCACAGGTCTTTCATTTCTTTGATTTTTGACTCTGTCCTTTCTCTGCAAGAGTCAACCCAGAATGACGAGACAATAGAATTACATATATGTAACCTTATAAGATAAAGCTATAGACATAGACGAGAAGTGAAGAGTTAGGGTGGCGAAAGTTGACTTCGTTTAACGGTGTTTGACACCGAGAGGCAAAATGATAGAGGCGGTCAAGACTAAACTCTATTTTAGATACGTTCGTTCCTAAATGGCCTACTACTACTCCGGATGGGATTACTTAAAATAGCACTAGGCAGGGTCACTCTTTCACCTGGGAAAACTGACGAACCAGCACCAGTGATTAGATAGCGCGCTTCCTCTCGATCTAAAAGGGTAGACTGACTGGCTGATAGCCAGATTGAATCTCCCCTTCTTTTACTTCTATTGATTGTCCCGGGAGAGTCAATACAAAAATGTATAGTTGCATCATATAGTTAGAGTTAGGGGTTGCTGATGCATACTTGCCTGGGGGAAGTAGCGTCGATGGATGCTAGGAAAAACATAGAAGGAGAAAGACAAAAGTCTCAATCTTTTGGAGTGAAAGCCTCCAATCCCATTTCTACAGAAAGGAGAGAATCAAAAGAGCAAGCAAGAAAGCAAAGCTCGCTCTAAGCTTTGAGTCCGGTTTCAGTATGTAGCGAACCATTAGCAAAGATATGACGCAGCTGAAGGCAGTGAATGAACAAGATCTCCGTTCCGTTCGAAGAGACGAATAATGGTCCTTCTCCCCCACATGCTCCTTCCCATGAGCTACTCGGTTGGCTTCGTGAACGAGAGATCAACCTCATGCGGGAAGATGAACATTGAAAGGACTGAAAGAAAGGGTAGCGAAGGGATGTAGATGTGGGGGTCGCGTACTTTAGTTAAAATGCCTTCTACACGGTAGAAGCTTCTACTTTTCTTTGGTCCCAACATGACCGACCAAGCGTAACGACCGCAGAAGGTACGGCCAGAGAATTCATCTCCAAGTCTTTTGCATGTCGGGCAGGTCAAAGGTGATCCTCCAATCCGGGGAGAATCGAGAGGTCATGATAACAGTTGACGAGTGAGGCGAGGGAGAGTAAAGTGATTTATTCAAATCTTCAGTCCCGAGCCGAGCAGCCGGCCAGGATTTCTTGTAGCAGTAGAGTTGCTTAACACCCACCATTAGCTTTGACTGAAACAGCCTGAGAATATCATGGAATGGGTCTAAAAGGTGTCATGTCAAATTCCTCTGTAAACTTATGATGTGAGAAAAAAGAAAGTACTGCTATCAAAATGATAAATAAACAACATCATATCGTTCAAGATGGTTGTCACAGCTCTCTGATAGGTAGCACCAGCATTCTCGGAACCGAAAGGCCCATTATTAACTAAAGGATATTGGGGTTACAGCCCTATGGAGTGATGAAAGCTCTTTCGTGTTGATCTTTTCATTGGCAGTTCCGATCCGATTAACACTGGAAAATCCATCAATAAGAGACAGAAGCTACCAGCAACAATCATATCAATGTTGGGCAAAGGAACGTACGAAGGACAAGCTTATTTTATATCTCCGAAATCACTGCGGATTCTGATGCCCCCAGTTTCCTCGGCCACTGGGACAAGGAGATCCGATCTTAATAATCAATGGGACGAATGTTTTGATACCTCCAAGAGCGAATGAATTCCTGCCTTTTTTAACCGAAAGAGCTCAACACTTCAGTCTCCTCCGGACCCTCGATTCCTGCTTAACCGGCTTGGCATCGGACCGTACAACCAAGCGGTGCTACTCCACCAAGGAGGAATCGGGACCGGCAGCATAAGACCATGCAAAAACATCTCTGTATTCAGCCAGAAGAAAGGTAAGAGCAGCTTTTTTCTCGTCTGAAGATTGCAGCCCTCAGCTGAGTAAGATGGGGGCTGTCCTCGCGAGATTGACAAATACTGCCTCTTCGACTAGCAAGGAAGAGCCGTCTTCAATCTGAGTTGGTGCTGGTGGTAAATTCCACTTCTTTGCCAAGATCGAAACTTGTAGCGAAACAGGGCCGGCCAGCCGGAATATGTTTTATGCAAGTCATGAGAAACTGTGGTGATCGGGAGCCATCTCTTCCATCGGGGGAAGATCCCAACCCGAGGTAACGAAGAAGCCAACTCCATGATTTTTACTCTTCAGGCTAGAAGTAGCTATTTCCCCTGCTGAGAACTGCGTCGGTCCAGTGTGTTGGAAATACAGCATAGATGATAGGACTTTGAAATGGAGCTATGGGTCCTCGCATTCATTGGCTACCGGTGCCATGCTCAAAACGCATATAAGACTTATCCTTGATGTGTTGGTGGGTTGTTCCCGTATGTATCAAGTCGGTGACTGATAGGTAGGAGATCTCGTATATATCTGGATAGATAGATAACTATAGGGAGTAGTGAGTGTGCATTCATTCATGTACAAAGGTTTAGGTTATCTAGGTAGTATGGTGGTTCTCAACCCGGTGGGATTGTCCCTGTTGCTGTTACAAACTCTGTACGTAGTGGTTCCTCTCCCTTTGCGGAGATCCAATCCAAGAGGTGATTCCTGTGTTTGAATGTCCCGGGTTCTATATCATCATAATAGGTGTGGATGGGCTGATCGGAGTAGTAGTTTCTCGCCTGATGTCCCGAAGAGCCTATAGAAGGTGAGCCCCGGTAGTCTTTCGAATACTGAAATAGATCTCGGTGGGCTTGGTAACTCAATAGAAATAGCTCTTTATGAAATATCTAGGTCGTTAGGTCTAGGTATGGTTCTACCTGCATGCCATAGCTTATGAGTCAAGGTTGTTCTGGGTACATTTAGATAGGTATCCTATAAGGTGAATGTTGTGGGTTTGGACGAATGGGAGAACAAAAACCTCGTTTTTATAATCGGACAAAAGAGTGGAAATCCCTGCTGCAGCAGGAGGAAACAAAAGCAATTGATCGCATTCTCAGTCCCTCCTTCCCGAAAGACTTCCTTTTCAACCCCTCCGGCCCATACATACATGAAATAAAGAGAACTATAGATTCATTAGTACCGGTTTTAGGGGACTGCTAAGAGGTATGCCAACTCGTTGGATGAGTAGTTCTTCCCATTCCAATCGAGTATGTCCACCACCATAAATGCAAGAATTGGGTCGATGACCTGATTCTGGCAGATGTAAAGACGGCGTCAGAGGAGACGGGAAAGGTAGCAAGGACTGAAGCAGCCACACCAGCATCTGAGAAAGCAGTAATAGAGCACGCAACGATAAAGGCAACAGGAGCGTCCAGTCGAATCAGTTTCTCATTTTTATGAAATTGACTTGGCCGGTTGTTGCTCCTTAACTTGGGTATTAGCAGCCGTTTCCAGCTGTTGTTCCCCTCCCAAGAGCGGGTTAAGTTTACCGAGTTGTCCGAGCTCGAGTCATTAGAAATGAAGCGAAAGCTTAGTAGCTATGTTCTTACCTCCCGTGTTCCCTAGGTCTTAGGTATTTTTTTTATATATGGCATAAACAACGAGGACAGGGTCCACAATATACTGACGTTGAATCTCCATCTCCCCGATACCGTACCGACTGATGCCTTTCCGCCAATCGCGAGTCATTGAACAGTGGCAAGCATACAATCACGCTACAAAGCAGGAAGTCTAATTGGCTGTTCCAGAGTTCTCGGGTACAGTTACTGGGAAACCTGGTTTTGTCGCAAGTTGGAAGTCGCTCGGATGATTGCCTTGACCCTATTGGTACTTTCTCAAATGGTTTTGGGTCAATGAATGAGGTCAATTGCGGTATTCCTTTGTCGATGGCTGAGTAGCTCTTTCCTTAAAATAGTAGGAGAGAGTGTTGTCTACTCTTCTCCTTCGGCTTATTGTAGTTGCTCTCTCTTCTTCCTTATGTAGTTCTTCTCTTGCTTGCCTTAGCGCAGGAGCTATGGGAATGGGTATTTTCTTCCTATGGCCGAGACCTTGCTTTCCGCTATGCAATATAGGTGTGCTACGATCGCATTGCATGAGAGAGGGCATCGTAAGTAGCATGCGGAGGAGCTAAGATACGCCCCATTTTACTAATAATAATGAAGGGCTGAAGAAAGACACTCTTTTTTGGGCCCAAGCGGAACCAATCTCTTAGTGGCTCACTAGCCGGCCATGGCTATCCTTTAGTTAGTGCTGGACCGCTTCACCGCTTCATTAAGTATGTCTTCCTGTAGCCGCCATTTACTTGACTAACCAACCTGAGCTATCGTAAGGTAACCATAGGTTGACTGCCGAAGGGTCTCGGTTCTTACCAACCAAAGACCACTCTTCGATCTCCCGGTGAGTTGGACGGGAACGAGACAGAGGGGGTTATCTATGGAGCATTTGAATTGCCCCTTTCTGTTGGAATAGTTGAAAGTCTTCTTCTTAGGAGATTTTCTTTTTTCTTATTAACATAGAGTTGGAACTTAGCCGTGTAAGTTGCGAGTGGACCAGTGTGAAGCTTTAGCTTCGTTGCCGGCCAGAGCTCCTAGCCGACGACCGGCTACCCCTTTCGAGCTTAGCTGACCCTTTCTTGATTCCGTTTTTTCCTTATTTGAGATAGATGAATCAATGGAACTTTGATCCCCTATTAATGGAATGATTGAACAATCAAAGTGCGTTTGCCGCGACTACGAGCTGCCAGTGAGCCAAATCAGACTGAGCGGACCGACAAAGTTCCTCCTGCCGTCTCTCAGACCGAGATCCAGTCCACTCCTGCCATAGTTCCTCCCTTGAGCACACCATTGCCGGTGCTTCCTGCCAGTAAGACTTCTTGTACTTTGCTTCGGTTCTTGTTAGACTTTTGTTTGTTTTGTTTTACTTGCCCAACTCTCTTGCAGACCCTTTGGGACTCGCGCCATATCCATTATATAAACGGAAACCTACCAAGATAGAGCGAAAGGGCGGGCTGACCATAGGGAAGGGGACCCGCCATCCACTGATTGCTAAGTCGGATACCTTATTGGACGCTGCCTTCGCTGAATAAGAGGAAGTCTTATCTTTTCAAGAAGGAGGTAGAATTCCAAATACTACGACATCCAGAAGCGCTGGAAGGGCTGGGGGTAGGGGACGAAGCACACTTGATGCTCGAGAGTCGTCAGATTGAATCCCTTACTTTAAACGTGGTTGGGCTGCGTTAATTCCTGCAAAGATGAACTTCCCTATTAAATAGATCATCCAGTTGGGTGATCAACTAGCTATGCAAGCTCTTTTAAAAGAGACCCCGTGTAGTCCCAATTGGGGTGGTATCAACCTGACTTTCTTTCTCATCCCGGAAGACTTGTTACGACCCATTCGTATTACTACTATATTCTATTTTCTGGTATCCAGACCCCCTTTCGGAGATGTCTACAGACGTCCAGTAGATCTCTCTATCTCCCTAGTGGTCGATCCCCCCGGACCTTAGGTCGATTTCTTCCAGATCCTTTCTCTGAATAACCGACTGAAGGTTATTTCCTGGTTGGCGAGGAGCAGCGCTTGTCCGTGAGCTAGATGCTTAATCGAACTATAAACCGAACTAGCGACAAGCAGGTAGGAGAGTGACCAGGCCTGATATTGGTACTGATTAAAGTGGTCATTGATTGGTTGAGTCAGCCCCAACCCATATTCAATTTCTCCCTCCTATTTCTCCTACGGCTCGGTCGGATACGGGTCGAAGGCAGGCGAAGAGTTGACACAAGTTGCACTTCTCGTTCTCTAGTTCTCAACCGTGACAACTTATTTGTATCTCTTTCACCTTGGAAATCAAGATTTCTTTCCTGACAAATATGCGATTGAAGCAGGAGTTAAAGGAAAAGCGACCAAAACACGTTTTTTTAATATACTTTTTGTCAAAAAAGGCCAATTCCATTTTTTCTGGGCGTTAGGATAGCTTTCCATATCTGGCAGCTTGATGCTTGCTTTACCGAACCCATTAGTACTGGCCGACTCGGCTAACGCCAGGGGTTCTAATGCTTTCTCTAGCTTCTAACTATGATCCACTGCCTCTTTACCATCTCAGTGACTCATTGACTGCTTTAATGCTTCGTCTTCAACCTTTCCTGCCTCTTTCTAATAATGCAAAAAAGTGTTCTCTCTCCCCGATTCTAAAGAAGTCCTAAGGGCGACCGCTGGAGCAGCTCGCATTGCTGGTTCGATCCCAACCGTCCTTGCCTTGAGTAGTGGACCAGTATCCTTCTTGTCTTCTCGTCCTCTTGCTGAAGCACACCTTCATTGACGACTCCTTCCGTGCCTTATCCTTATTTTGGATAGAGCCTTGTTTTAGGACTTATGGCATTGGGCAAGTAGGCTCCATCAGATACAGCTTTTTCACACCATTGTGCAGTAGAAACTAAAGCCTTTTCTGGGCCAAGGAGTAGGTTTTTACCTTTCCTTTCTTTTTTGGGCCGTGTCTCCTAGAGAGAAGGAGGGTTCCCCTATTTCAGTGCATAGGCTTTATAGAAAAACTAACCGAGGGGCCTTTGGTTCGTACTCTAATCTGTTTACTTTGGACTACTCACTTGGTAACTCCTACCCACCGACCTTACCTATATTATCTATTATCATATGCTGCTCCTTCGCCCTCTCTTCTCTCCCTTTCTGCTTCGAATCGTCCGTTGATCTTTTTTCTCTTATTCAATGGGCGTCGACCTACTGAAGCATTTGAACCCGCAGACTGGGAATTGGCAGTTGCTTTAGCAGCTCCGGTAAAGGCAGCATTCATAGCGGATTCTCTAAGACCGGTTGAAATCGATACAGTTTCAGGATATGATTCAGCAGGAAGGCGTTGAAACTACTGGAATGAAATCTGCAATAAAAAGTCTTCCTTCCCGATATGGACCTAGTGCCATCCCCGCAGAACCAAAAGAAAGGCTAACAGGGGATTCGTCTGTCAAACCTGCCTCAAAAAAGAAAGAACCCGGACGCTGCTAAAGTAAAGGAAAAGAAGTGCGGATCCGCCTTAGACAAGGCACAAGGGGAATCCTACGAGAAAACAGAAAGAAAGACAGCGCATTCCCTCACAGCCAATTCTTCTTCAATTGCAGAAGCCATTCTAACAACTGCAGAATATGCAGGGGATTCTGTCAAAGATCCGACAACAGGGGATTCGATGCCATCTTCACAGCTCCATGTCAAAGCAAAGAAAAAGCTCCTTGGACTTCCCTATCCGTATGGCCGGCCAATCCATGACAACCCCACAACAAAGAGTAAAATGCCAAGCCCTTTTTCTATTCAATATTAAAGCATGCGCTCAAAATACCTCATAAACCCCAACTACTTTGTTTGTGTACTGGAACAGCTACCACTTCCTTAGAACAACACTAAAAAACCGCATAATATAAGAAAATCAAAGAAAGAGAATAGCTCCATAATAGAAAACTGCCATGAATTACACACACGCGCTCGGCTCGTTTTTTCTTTTTATAGTGGAAAGACATTTCTCTCTGAGAAAAATACATAATATTTTTTCGCGTCAGCTCATCACTGAAGAATGGTGGCTTGACTTTTTGGAATTAGAGAAGAACTTCTTCGCGTGGGCAGCGTACGTACAAGGCTGTTCGGACCCCTTCCCTGAAGTCTGAGGCGCGTTGCCATCGTCTCTTTCTCCTTTGCCAGGTTACGTGGCATGGATTCGTCGATTGACGAATCGGATCTTGGCTTGCTGTCCTGCCGACGAACTAGTGACGAAGTAGAAAGGGAAGGCAATAGAAAGAGGTCCCAAAACCCTCCCTCTGTTTGTCTTCTTCTCGCCGCCTTTCTCGTCCATCCTGCCTTGCGCTGCTTACAGATTCCGTTGCAGGTATATAAACTAATATTAGTTCAGGGGGTTGGGGCGCGAAGCGCAAACCCTTTTTGAATCTCATTATTCTTTTGTCGTTCGGAAGAGATTCTCTGAAAGCGTCCTTCCTTCTCAATGCCCGGGACATCGAGCGAAGAGCTCCAATGCGCATATTCGGAGCTAGGCGGATGCCGTAATCGCAGAAGCCGGATCAACATCATGACAACGGCATTCTGGAAACTGTTGGGCCAGCTACAATTGGTCTAATGTCTGAATGCGTATGGCAGTACACTGAGAGCACCTTTCTTCTCGGCTGACAAAGAAAAAAGGCTTTCGTCGTCTTTTTCCTTCATCCTCCCTTCGATTGCGAAGGGATGAGATTTGAGGCCGGTTTTCATTCAATTCATCTTCCCGTCCAGCAAAGCCCTCCTCCCGCGGACAGCAAGTTGGAGGACACTGCAGAACCGCGTGATTGATCCATCTGCGCTATTCCCTAATAATTGAAAGTTGGAAAGCCTTCAAAACAGATGCCCCTACCATTCTTAATAAGAAAATGAAAGCTGACTAGCAATCGCTCCTTTTTCTTATTAGCATGGGATTGGATGTGAATAATGAAAGACATTACTAATAGACGAAGGCAATCCCCGGTCCTATCGATTTTCGATGGACTTTTTTCCATCTTTCTCGCTTTCGCTCTTTCTCCTAATCAATCGCGAGGGTTTCTTCGGGCATGAGAACGCAAGTGCCGAAATCCAACAAACAAAATGTCCGAACGTCCGAGGACGAAAGAGAAAATGTTCCGCGGGGAACTCGTTTCATGTCGGCCTATTCGTGCCGCTTAGACGTCGGCCATGAAATCCATCACTATACTGAGCAGATCACGGGCATTCACATCTCGGTCAAACAGAACTGTGCGCGATTCTCTCGTGAATCGCCTTCCGCAAGGTATGGCATTCAGGGTTTGAACCCGGCTTTCTTCATTTCATAGATACTTCACATTCGTTGCTGATCTAAAAAAGATCTTATCCTGTGAAGTGGGCGTTAGCGGACGTTTTTCATTCTTCACCCGGTCTTTAGTAGCGTTTTACTTTGTAAACGGTTAGTTTACTTTGGAAACGCGCTAAAACAGGCCTATAGGTTCGCCTTTCTAATAGAAGAAGAGTCTATAATTAGATAGAAGTATATAGAATGATATAGAAGTATGAAGCATGAACAGAATCCCCTTTGTTCCGAAGGCCAAGTCAAGTCAAGCTAAAGCTTGTCTTTTTTTTTTCAAAGGTCGGATCGATGACTCCAAAGTTCAGTACTGCTAACTATTATAGGAGGATGCCGTCCCCTCGGGACTACCAGTAGCGGGGCGTCGTATAGTTGAATCTCGTGCTTTTTAGGTTGTGGTTGTATTGGCTGCAAGCAGAACGTAGGCGCTTTAGGTGTGCGTTGACCATGCACTCTCGCATCGTGTAATGTCGTATGTATGATAGAGGTGGTGTGGTAATTGACCTCAATGCTAATGGTTATCCCCAAGGTTCAACGAATGAATGAAGCTATGATCGTACCGGGATAGAGATGATGGTCTTCCTCTGATGTCTCCAAGCCGGCCATAGTAGAATAGATAGGCAAAGCAGCCAATAGCAGTCTGTTCTCGCCTATCGATAGATAGCTGGTTGCTTCCAAGCTCAAACTGAATTGCTACTTGAAAGAAGTTATTGATAGAGTGGTATTCTCCGCTCCTGTCAAATAAATACGAGGAAGAGAGAAGGAAAAAGAGAAAAAAATTGACAAGTCTAATGGGAGAAGAATGGCTGACACGTTGACTGCCTTCTTCACTAGAAAAAAATCTAACCCAAGCGGTCTAACCTAACCCCCGGGGCGGACCCCAACCGAAAGACGCGTCACAGACTAACAGCAAGCAAGATAAAGAAAGCAGCTGGCCCTATGTGTAAAACCTTGCCGTAGGTTTCTCCAATGAGAATAAAGAAAGTTTTTGGACTTCACTTCAAACCCTTTGCTTTGACGCCAAAGGATAAGAGCTGATTGCTGGCGATGACTTAGTGAATCTATGAAAGAACGTTCTCGAATCGGGTTCCGACCAACGCAAAGCCAACGAGTTCAGTCGAACAGCGTAAGGCGATCGAAGTGAGGCAATGAATATTGAAAGGAATGGACGAGCGTAGTAGGCTTAATAGTGAACGCAGACCTCCCTGCTTTTAGATAGAAGATCAATGACTAAAAATCAAAGACAGATGCCGAGATAAACTGTTAGACTTCTTTATTGCGTTGCGTCGAAGACGAAGATTTTATAACGCAGTGCGGATACAGATAAATAAGGGAACAACCCACCGGAAGGGCATACCTCAAAGGAGCACACCAATCTCCCCCGGCAAACATCTATCTGCACCCGACCTATGGATAGAAAGAAAGATGCAAGAATGAAAAAAAAATTAGAAATCGACTTTGAGAGTATGAGATAGGCGGACGGAGAGTACGTAGCCGAACAACCGTAGAAGCTTCCAGCAATGATATCTGAACTAACCAGATAGGCCGCCCAAAACCGTCAGCTGACATTGAAATTCAATCGGAAATCAACAACGTCGGATCCCGGCTATCCGAAAACGCAGACTAAAGCAGAAGATCACAAAATACAACACAACAAGGCAAGCGCTTGTCGCTTGCGCAAAAAAAAGCGAATTAATCAGAATGGAGACAGGGAAAAAGGGGCCTTGACTTAGTGCTTGCATGTTGGGAAAGGGCGAAAGAAGAATTTTCGAGCCTGCAAGCAGCAAGCAACAACGGCTGAAAAGCCGTTGCGCGCTAGCTTGTAGTTTATACTAGACGTAGGCGTCTTGGACGTTATAAAACTTGAAGAGAATTGCCGGCTGGAAGAACAACGTTTTTTTTAGTTTGACCCCCTGAAAATCAAAAAGAAGGGGGCTGACTTCAAAAAAACGCACTGCCGCATAAACAATGGATCCGCTGGGCTGGATGAGCAACCTTTTATTTGGCCTCTGTACCAGCAAGCGTAGGCTCGAAAGCCGTAGCGCGCTAGTGCGCTCTCCGTTTTCTCGCTTGAAAGGAGAATTGTCTTACTATACGTAATTTCACCAATGCGAGTACCGCTCAAGCTTTTCAGGTCTGATATGTAGTCCAATTATCCGGTAGAAATGATGGGATGAGTAGGTAAAGAAAAGGAGAGTGCAGTTGACAAAAGAGCGATAGCAAGAGATAGATAGCATATTGACTTATGGATGTCTATTGACTTCTGCTGCTGCCAGTTACTAAGGAATGGAAGATATTGGATTAAGTCAGGATACGCTCGATTGATCCTCTGCTTCAGGCTTCAAAGCTTAGTTGGTTGACTGTCCCTATCGCTAATACGATGGGTATGATTCAATTCCTAGTGTGACTCCTTATGTAAGTAGAAGGCAATCATTCCATATACGGGAAGCCAAAAGTCTGTGTGCAAAGCTAACTCCCTTATAGCTCTTCTCCATTCAGTATAAGCAGAAGAACTTGATGAGCCCTAATAAATAGGGATATTGAAGGAGAATGATGCCAATTTCACCAATTGATAAGAACTTGACCAGGCAAGGAAGGTAAAAGATTTGTAAGGCAGTTTTGGAAAGCCAGCGAGCTTTAGGGCTTAAAGCCTTCACTCAGCATCAATCCCAAGCCTGTCCATTGAGTAACCGGAAAAAGCCCAGAGAACTTTTCTGGCTTGTTATCCTCTATTATCCCCTACCATAACAGGTTAGCTCTCCGGTCCGCTCAGGTCTATCATCTGCTCCGATCACGGCTATCTTTTGGTAACGAAAAAGCTGAACCAATTCGTTTACTCCGCTGGCCCATCGTCGTAGATTTGACATACCCTTTCGAACGGTGGTTTCTGAACGATTGATGAACTCCCCCACTTTCAAGCTTCATCTTTATGCCATACCAGCATCCCTTACCGCCTTCCTTAACAAGCAAGCCCAGCTCCTGCTCTTTTTAGTCGTTTCTTGAAGAAAGAGAATTGATTGACGAATTGGAGGGTTAACCCCCCACTAACGGACTTTACTGGCTTGAAACTTTCAGTTCTCTTACTCGACTAGAGGGCTTTCCCTCACATCCTACTCTTCCTTATAGAAGGTTCTTTCTGTCCAATACGGGGATTCTGCTTCATTCAATGCCTGCATCTCTCTCAGCTGCTTAAAGATCAACTGCATTGCCAAGCTCCAACTCTCAACGCTTTAGTCGGCTGAGCAACTCTCCTCCTGGAGTTCGGAATCGGCAAGAGAGAAAGAGGGTTAACAGCTTTGAAGTGGAATCAATCCCGTTTGCTACAGGATTCTTTCGATCTGGTCAAGCCCTTTTTACTTGAAAGTCAAATCTCAGTTTGTAAGCCCAATACTTGCTACTTCAGCAGAGGCATCTTCCTGGCTTAGAAAAGATCCGCTATAGATTCCCTATGACTCCTAGTCGAGATCTTCTCTTTCTCCTATCCCGGTAGACTGGTGAGCATAACAGAAGTGAGTTTGAAAGAGAAGGCTATCTTTCAGATCTCCTTTCCTCAGTTCGTCTTAGCACCCTTTGGGAAGAGGAAGTGGGAAGACCTCCCTACCCAACCTTACCTAAGTAAGGTCAAGCTGTTTGCAACTCCGATCCCAAAAGGTCAGTTTGAAACTCCTGGTCTAAAAGCGTATTGTCCCATCTCCTAGCTCAAACTAAGATTGGAATGAACCCGGGTCGAGTGAGCTCTTGCTTCTCAGCTTCGAGTAGCGGACTCGACCTTTCTTACCATATATTGGATTACCTTTCAAAAGATGCTGAGCCAAGATCAGGTGATTTTATCCCTGACGTTAGGCATAGTCCGAATTAGCTCGTCAGTGGTAGAAGCCGGTTCATCGGCTCAAGCCAGTCAATCTATCCAAAGAGCCTACCCTACGCCTCCTATAATAGATTCCGCTCCAGCTGCTGTGTAAAAGCATCAAGCAAAAGGAAATAACCGGCCTAAGGAAGTTGCTCGACTTAGTAGTAGCATTCCCGAGGAAAAGAAAAGGGCCTAAGCCTGTTTAGTTCCATCTCCTTCTTATCCGTTACAGTCGAGGGCGGTAGAGTTTGAATTTGCTTTCTTTGTAGGCTAGGGGCTGGAGTCCTAGGTTAAGTTCTTCCCCTCTCGGTTTTCCTAAGAAAAGTTTCAGTGGGTACCGCGCTTGCTACCAGACTAAGAAAGTGGAGCAATAGACATTCCACTTGTCCTCTTCCTTGCCCTTATTCGTCGCAACAGCAGACCATTCCCTCACTGCTGAGTGAAAAGCAGCCTACTCTGTAATGTAAGAAGAACCCTGGCATTCGCATCCTAAAAAAAGCAACTGCTTGGCTGAAAGCGGTGAAAGCCTTTATTATTTATGCCCCATGCCTATAAGTCTAAGATAAGTCAGAAAGCCCGGATCCGGAGAAGCAGCTATTTCATCAGCATCCCGGCACAGCTTGATTTGAACCTAGGCCTTCCTTCAAAGGCTTAGCCGACTAGTGGGTCTGATGCTTAAAGCGCTTATTCCGACTTCACGGCTTGGGCACCACGGTTCTACCGGCCCTCTCTTTTCACTTACTTCTGCGCTCCTTCTCTTCCTCTCCTTCCCCTGCCTTATGCGGAACTCTACCAACAAGCCAGCCTACTTCTTGGCATCAACCGGTGCGCCTTCTTCGGTAAAGGACTGTCTTCTTCTTCGAGTGCTTTAGTAGGGGCAGATGGAAAGGGCCTAATGTCTTAGCTGTTTTAGTGCAAAAGTGTCCATCTGCTTTCTGCTTCACTTCAAAAGAGTAGGTAGACATGACTATAAAGAAGAGTTTCAGGCTCAAGGCATACTACTCTTTCTATTGAAAGCAGAGAATAAGCTTACCACTCTAAGTCGACTATGCCTTTTTGACTACTACTCTAAGAGGACTTGCCCTCTATGATCTAGCTCTAGGGCTAAGCCTAAAAAGTCTTGATCTTCTTTTTCTTTGCCTTCAAAAGTCTCACTCTCAGAGAAGTGCTTTCGTACCTTTAATGCGGGAGGAATTTGAACATAAGTATGAGAAGAGCTTTTGTTTGATTACAAGAATCAGAGGGAATCTCGCCTAAAGCAGACTGAGGAGCGTAGCAGCTCGAGTGACAACGAGAGGAGCGAAAGCCAAAAGACTGAAAATACAGGAGCGCGCCCTCACCAATCTAAAAATAGAGAAGCAGAGGTTGGCTTTTAGGGTTTCACTAACTAGCGCCATTGTTAAGGATAGTCCGAAGCTTTTAGCGCCTTAAGAAAGCTTGGTGCCAGCGGCGTGGGTCGCAACGGTTTCATATGCATGAATGTGAATCAAGAGAAGAGAGTGACTTTACCGGTTTCCTAAACTAGCCATTGGTCTACGATGAGCTCTTTACTTTTTCTACTTAGGAAAGACTACCCTTTAATGTAACAGGGTTGTAGACCAGGGGACGGAATCCAATCTTCGCAGAGTTAACACTCCTCCATCGAATGAGATAAAGCTCAATGGCAATCACAACTAGATCTGGGACCCCCTCGGGCTAAAGCCCTAATATATATCCGATCTTATGGTGTGCTAAAGAGTGGGCCTAGTATCCCAGGGATTGATAAAACAGGTAAAGGTAAACGCTTACGCCCCTCGACTTGTGCTGGTATTAGGCTACTGAAGTTTGTATGATTGATGGAAGACCTTCTTATCATTTCTGTTATGGCTTTCTTGTTGATCATACTCATACACATACAATAAGAGAGAATCCACTCCTTCCCTTCCTCTTTGACTTACTGAATAGCTTCTCTCGATGTTCATTGGCCTGTTGCGCCTGTAGCTGTGAACTCAACTGTCTGGTTGGTCTGTCTTTTGCCAAGTGAATTAGAGAGGCGGATCTTCTTTGTACGCTATTTGCCGATCTTTCTTTTCGTGCGGGTGCCACGGTCCATCGGGCTTGACCCAACTAGCGCTGTTCTGATTGGATTTCATTTCTTTCCAAAAATGGAAAACAAAAAGTGGATGAAGACGCGTCAAACTGAAGAAGTTGCGGAGAAAGAATCTTGAACTCATTCTGAAACCCAGTTCTGAAAGAGTAGAGTCGTGAGTGCGCTTTACTAATAGAATCCAAAGTAGGAAGGAAGAGAAAGAATAATGAATATCTCTCGCCGTGCTAATCCTGAAATCTTTCTTGGAAGTATATGAAATTTCCACGCTCGCTACCCGACTTCCTCCATAAATTCTCCGATCCAAATGGCAGAGAAGTTTTCATCAATCAATCAGATCCACCGGAAAAGAAACTCAATTCCGCTTTAGGAATGGGAATAGTCAGCATTCTCACTTCTGATATCTCCAGGAGTCTGGTTTGCTTTAGGAAGAGTCGTTTTGAATTATTTTCTTTATTACCATTAATGACTAGTTCGGTGAATCGAAGAGAGGATTGGCTATTTCTTCCCGGTCGGCGGGCATTGCAGCTTTCGACGACCTTTGGTTGAATCATAGCTAGGTAGGATTTTTGTGGCCCATAATTTCTGGACTTCATTGTATTGGCAGTACCGGAACATGCCGCGTTGAGCTTGGTTCCGAGATTCGTTTCTACTGGAGTACATCAGTGATTTCGAGCCTGAAAAACTTTTCTTATAGGCTATATATTGCCTCGTTTCCGCCGCTTAATGTGACGGTAGCTCACCCGGGGGCGTGGGACAGCCCCGCAGGGAACTCAAAAAGAATATCCCTAGCTAGCGCGAGGTGCCATAATGAAGGGAAGCGAATCTTCGTTGGGCTGATTCTAAACTAAGGGCATATCATCTTATGAAGGAAGGGAAGGTGAAATGGGGGTAAGGGCAAAAAAGCTAACAAAAGAAGAAAGAGCATCAGTCATGTCAGATAAAGGAAGTCTGTAATTACATAAGGAGGAGCGTAGCAGCTCGAGTGACAACGAGAGGAATGAATCGATTTATTTAGTGGTTTTTTAGCCGTGAATGAAAAATCACTCTAATGGCTGAGCCAGAGGTATGCTTACCAACCTTGTCCCGAGCGCAGGAAAGTGCCTCGCCGTGCCCTATACCGATGTGAATTGAATGAATGGACATCACATCTCCACTAGTTCGTGCTCCGAATCTATAAACTTCTGCGTGCCTTACTCCTTCCTTTGATGGTTAGGACTAAGCTGATGTCTCCTTATAGATGTCTTCCTAGTGGCCTGGTTCTTAGGCTTATTCCTTAGTGGGTAGGATTCGCCTGCTAGGGGAGGCCTAGGCTCAGTCTTACCCAGAATAAGGTATCTGAAGAGCGCGTCAGAATGCGGGAGATGTCGGCCAAGAGTTAGAGGTTCATGCGCTAGAACCCGTTGTTAGCAATCTCCTCTACCTTGAATCCGATCGCCTACTTTGATTGTTAGTGAAAGGTAGACAAAGGTAAGCATAGATAGATCGAAAGGTATGTCTCCTTCGTTGAAAGGGATGATATGAAAGCTAGAATTTCTTCTTTAGGAGTTTATAATTGAATGCGGATACTCATAAGAATGGTAAAAGGGTGGCACATCAATTAGCTAAACTATCCATTTCATCATCAGGGATGGGGAAAATATGGTTGGTTATAGGAGATTCCGGAATAGAATTCCTCTAATAAGCAGTCCTTCTGTGTAAAGTTAGCTAGTGTGGATTCGTGGAAACTCTTAATATTAGCGGACACAACAACCAGAAGCCATATCTTTCGTCGCTTGCTGCCAAACAACCTATTGCTATTGACAAGAGTCGGTCAATGCCATTCAATGTCCAGCCAATAACCAATTGAGGAAGCAAGCCGAATCCTTATATACGAGAGAAGAAAGGGATGCTTTAGCTGTTTCATTTTGGTACTAAGGGGGACAGGAAATAAGAATGATATGACTAAACTACTGTGACGAAGGCCATAAAGAAATACGCGAAAGCAATTGCTAATCGTATTTCTAGTCTAAAGGATAGTCTTTCTAGTATTGTGGAGGAGAATGCTTCATCGCTCGTTAGCTATGTGACTAGAAGAGATTCCAAAGCATAGTATATGGACATGGTATCAGGACTTCTAAGACGCATTCTTACTCAACGTACCTGCTCGTCTAACTTTCACTTCTTCCTTGTCCTACTTAACCGCTAAAGGATAGTATAAAGAGGCGAAATCTTATATAAGCATGCGAAGGTGGAATAAGTTCAGTATTAGAGTCCCTCTTCTTTAAGTAGAAAGAAGTAGTGGTATGGCTTTGAAGGCCAAGGAAGTGGATTCCCGGTACGAAACGTTAGCTATTCTTCCTTTGCTACCGCCTATTGAAAGAAGTGAATCCGTAGTAACCACAGAAAGGGAAAGAATTCCAAAAAAGCCAAAGTCTGGCCTTTAGTTCTTGTCTGCTTTTGGTCGTCAAGAAGTTGTTATTCTGTATACGAGTTATCTACGTCTCGAAGGTTGGCAAAGAGCCATAGGAATCTAAATAGGAGAAGAAAGCCCTATTACATAGGAGTAATCATACAAAGCATATAGAAGTCTATATTAGATAGAGAGAACATATACCCTACCAGGTAAGAATTAGCCCTATAAGAGACAGCAAGAAATTCACCGGATAACCCACCAGGGATGAAGTGTCTGGTTTGATATAACTTTTTACATGTTAGGTTAGGAAAGGTAGCTGCAGAGCCAGAACTTTGGCTTTGTACTGGACTGTCTATTATCGTTCGCTTGGACGGGCTACTCACCCGAGCTGCCCTGAGAGCTCTCTTGTTGATTAAGCAAACAAAACATAACAAGAATGCTTCAAAGAACTTGTCTTATTCTTTAGCAGAGGTTTGTCACTTCTAAATAAGAATAGAGCGACGCATCTTAGCTACTCCGCCTCCAGGCGGTTCCCTCCGGGGGTAGTTACACTTCTTTACTAATTCCCTTCACTCGTTCGACTTAGAGGGCTGTTAGTCCCTAAGGCTAACAAGCAAGTTAAGGCAACGCTGGAGTAAGTCAGCCATTGGGAGTTGCCATAGGTTGTGGTTGTATCCCTAAGCAGGAAGAGTTTGCGAGACAGTTGCAGATTCAATTCCGTCAAACCCTCTTACAAAGAGAAAGAGAGCAACTCCTTAAACGATAAGCGCTACGCTTTTCCCGTTGGCTTTGAAAAGAAGTCTACGCCCGGTTCTTTTACGAGAAAATTCATTCCTAACGCCTGTCGAGAGGGAAGAAAGGAGAATTGACTTCGGGGCTTAAGGTAGTTCCGTCACCCTCAGGTCATAATAGAGTGACGTATGACATCGGTAGGAAGATAATGCAGCTAAGCCGAGACTTGCTTCTGAGGCATTTCAGACTTGAAAAGCTGTTGCCGATATGATCTTTTCTTCAGTTTCAGAAGTGGAGTTTGCTGCTATCGTAGATAAGAGTGACGGAATTGATCGAGCGAAATCCAATCCAATTCCAACGCGTTGTTTGAAAGGAAAGAAGAACTGCAGCTCGATTTGAGATGAAATCCGGCAATAGCTGACGGGCAGGTTCTGCAACAGATAAGAGAGTTGGGATTGAGCTTTTACTAAAGGACCTATTATTGTTATTGTAAATTCCCAGTCTTTTAACGCCCTAGTAATCTTTATCCTTTTCCTTCGTTGTTGCATTGGAATGCGTCTGCAATAAAATTATACTTGAAGAAGGCTGTGAGGGAGCTGCTTTGAGAGAAATTATTCCTATTTAATTCATTTTCTTCGATAGCATCCGATTACTGAACACCTTCAAAATCCGACGGCACACTGAAACAACTCAAGCGAAAGAATCCCGCATACCCACTCTTCTTTCCCCCCCCCCCCCTGCCTTGGGGGCCTCGCCTTTGAAGTGTTGGCTACAGACGATTCTGACTACGGGTCAAGCTACTGCCTAGCCCGGCAGGAATCGACCAAAAAGAATTTACTAAAGCCCTCTTCTCTGGACTTCCCCCAGACCTCTGTCCGGCGTAGCGTATCTAAGCTGGAGCTCCTGTCTCCTAACGACGAGAGCGTACTAATGCGGCGGGAAAACAATGCAATAGCTTGATACGATATGTGGTGGCCCGCGGGCATAGAAAAAAAGAAAGACAATTTCAAAACAATTGTATGACCGATAGTAGTACATGGCTGACTTGGAACTTATTATATAAAACAAAAAATTCGTTTTATATATATTTCAGCCTGCTCCCAATAGCAACTATGAAATCCACACTCGTCAAGGTTAGAGTAGACATCAGATAGATAAGATGGGTGACGCACCTCCTCTTCCCCAATCACCATCCGGGTCAATTCTTCGGGAGACCAGTTGGAAGGCAAGTCCGCTCCTATTTCCTCTATCTTCCCTTGAAAGAAACGAGAAATCTCATCAAATTCACTTCAAAGAAGTGGAGAAGAAGAAGAAAGCTCATTTCGGACCCCGGTGGATGCCTCAGAAGCGGAACTATTGGAATGAGCACGGCTAGCCGAATGACTAGTTTCATAGACGAGATCTGAGATAGAAGACGAAAGTTCGATGTCCATAAAATCACCTTGTTCCATAGTTCGCGGGTCAAGGTTCGACCCATATTGATTAATATATAGTCTACGAGGTTGAGGCATGATTGATTGAGAAAAAATTCTTCCCTCCAGACAGGAAAGAAGGAGACTCCTTCCTGTACTAGTAGTGAAGAATGTTAGTGAGTTGTGGTTGGTTGTTGACCAACGGGAAGCATGGCAGAAAAAGAAGGATACACAAACAAAAGACAAAAGGCAAATCGAAGTCGTCCCAGGGAGCATTTTGGTTTAATTGTTTGAGCTCCCAGATGAAACTTTTAATAAGTGGCTATTGGGACGAGAAATCACTCTTTCCCCCTTGGCTTTGGATTGGAAATAGCCCTCGTCCAACCTTCATAATATCGATTGCTCGCCCGACATCAGCCTCTTCACCCACCGGGGTGGAACGACTCTGAACTTTGTTGATGGACTTTACTTTTTCTTTAGCCTCTCGGCTTCTTCAACTACTCTTTCCGCAAGCCCTATGTTGTAAAAGATGGAAAGAAAGTGCAATCGCCAAACCAATCAAGCTATTCGGAAAGCTTTGAGGTCTTTCTCTGATCCTGTATCTGCTTCCGGCTTTGAGCAGAGCCTCCAGCTCATTTCAAACAAACAAAAGCTATAGAGGAGAGAAGAGCCAAGGAAAATAAGACGACGCGCAAAGAATATTCTGAAATCACTAACAGCAATCAAACTAAAGGAAAGCCTTGATCGATATGATATTAATAGAAAGAAAATGTGAAAAAGCAACCCGAAGAAAGCTCTTTCAGAACCGTATATTATAGAAAGGTTTTAGAAAGGGGCAAGGCAGCGGTAGCTGAAGCATCGACGAGTATTCCATTCTGTTTTTCAGCGGGATCCAAGTTTGTTCGCGTGGCCTTTCTTCCACCTCTGCTTTGAATTTCATTGCCTCACTACCTCGTCAAAGCGTTGATATCAAGCATGAACCTCTCCGAGCCGGGAGCAGTTGATCCGTATACATATATACTGATGAATGAAAACTAAACCTTTAAAATTGGGGGGAGAGAGGTGAAAGGTGTGCACTGAAAGGGGTGGGGACCTTCCAGCGTAGATATTCAAAAAAGTAACAATAAATGAAACTGGAATTTGAAAAAAGAAAGTCTCACTCCAAGAATTCTCGGCTTTGAACCTTTGATCCGGGGGTCCCCGTTCTATCCACTAACCATGTAAAAAAATGATTTGACGAATGGCGCTGTAGGAACCGGTCGGATTCGAACCGACGAATAGAAGTTTTGCAGACTCATGCCTTAGCCACTTGGCTACGGTTCCCTATCAATTCTATGTCTTTCTTCCTTGTCCGACTTTGCTTCACAGGGCGAGACCAAGAATAAGAGATGCCGGAATGCTTGGGGAGAAAGGACACAACATAGGTGGAGTTGATAAGGACTATGAAAAACTTGAAAATCGAAGAGTTCTCCCTACCTGAACAAGGTTAGTGGCGACAGTATTATGAAGCATTTAGGCATTTGTATTTGATCCATGATTACACAGTTGATCAAGCCTATGAAACCGGACTCTTTCTTCCCTCTCGATTCCATCTATATCCCGAACCTTAAATCTGAATGACCTGGAATTCATTTCCAATTTCTTATATTAACTAATGGCCGGGAGGGAGGAGATAAAGGGCCCCGTCTTAAAAGAAAAAGTGACTCCCATATCTTTAAGTAAGCATCACAACAAAATAATCTTTGATGTAGTATCAGCTTCAGCCCTGTACTCGGCTTCTGCACGTCAGCGAGCAAGCACTGTCTCTTTCTTGCTCTTACTTCATAGTTGAGAGTCACCAAAGAAAGGGCAAAAGCCAATAGTAGAGCGA
>Ga0209463_1000291_pt1:30000-44228 | contig 44228 bp, 17 predicted proteins | sample AgamicMgSfrz_FD_187169 | JGI IMG/M metagenome (GOLD analysis project Ga0209463, IMG submission 187169) | Agave microbial communities from Guanajuato, Mexico - Mg.Sf.rz (SPAdes) (version 2) | ecosystem: Host-associated > Plants > Phyllosphere > Phylloplane/Leaf | place: Guanajuato...
TGCTGGAATAGAGCCATTGGGCTAACGAACTGGCACGAAGAAAACTACATTGGAATTTGTCAAAGTCCAGAGAAATGGATCCAATACCAAGACGCCCGACAGAGAACTATCTATAATATACATACGCTATTTATTACAGAAGCGCCCCACGCGGAAACGTGCCGGGCCTCTCGAACGAACCTACCGGTCGGGTCTTAAGGAGAGCAATCATAGACCATAGTTTAACTATAACAAGCCAAAAGAGCAGAGGAACGTGGTGAACCATGCCGAGTCGGGCCTGAAGAACAGCCGTACCGTGCTGAGCCTATCAAGCCAAGGTTGAAGGGAAGGAATACCGGAATTTAGCCAAGGTGGACGGGGGGCGATTCTCGCCTCACTTGAGCGGGTAGAGGCCCTAATTGGTTAACCATCAAAAAGATTGTAGATCAATGTTATCCACGAAAACGAATGAAAAGATCTTTTGATTACCAACCATTACCAAGCAATCGCCTTTCCTCTAATGCCCTTCCTTTCTGATCGAATCCGATCAATTTGTTTTCACGCGGCAAGAAATGAAATAGAATTTGTTGCCCCCTCTCTTTCAGTTGAGCTGATCGCCTCGCTTCGCTAGTTAGAGTTAGTTTTTTGCTCTTCTCTTCCTGAGCTGATTGCGTGCGCCTAGAGCTGTGTTGACGGAGCAACTTCTTGCTGTGTGCCCGGTGCCCACCAAAGAAAGCACAGACTCTACTCACCCACTCCTGGACTATTCTACGGGCTGGTGAGACTATTCCACTACAGATTGATGGACTTAAAAAAATTTTATGACTGAAAATGAAAAAAAGGAGTTAAGACTGACGGGCTTGCTCTCGCGCACCAACCCTTCTTCTTTAGGCCCTTTTATCCTTACCTTACTTCCTATTCTTAAGAGAATCGATCTATCCACTGCTTTAGTACACAGAGGCAAAGGTCCTTTCAAGTCCAAAGACGACTTCTGGATTACGCCTACCATCACGCCTCTCCTCTGATCCTGGACCACTCTTTCTTTCCAACAAAGAGAAAGACGGTTAGGTTAGCTTTTCTTCTCTATTCTTGAAAATGCACAAAGCTTCATCCCGTCTTCACTGTCGTATAGGAGGAGAACGCTTTAACGCTATAGAGCAGTTATATGACTTTCATAGCGTTTAGTAGTGCTTGAATGGGAAGACTCTTTTTAGTTGTATTATTTCTTCAGGGAGTGCTTTAAGAGAAAGCTACCCAAAGGGGAAGCAGTATACGCAAGGTCAAAGCCTTACATAGTTGTCTTTGTCTCCTTTTACCCCTCCCTCTTCTTCTTCCTCTGTAATAGCTTCCTCGCTAGCGAAGAGTCTTCCAAGCCCTGAGCGCGCTGATATAGCAAATAAATAGCATCACTTCTACCACTTGCATAGCATATCGGTAGTAGCTACAAGACAAAAAACTAACTCCAGAACGCTGAAGAAGTGCTTTTTCAATGGTAGAGCTACAAGAAAGCATCTACTAAGCTAACCATCTAATCGTCGCAGTAGTATCTCAACTCAAGGAAGAGCTTTCCCGCAAGAGTATCGAGCATCTATCTACACAGTTAGCTGCCCCTACTTTTGGATATTGCCTTAGCTAGGTTGGCTCCTAGGCTAAAGCAAGCCAGGAAAGGTAATTGCTTACTTAAAGACCAGATTTATTAATAGCAGCTTACTCTAAAAGACCTCCGCCAAAACCATTTACTACGCAAACAAGACCAGTAATGAAAAAATAGGGATTTGAAACGCATAAGCCACAAAAACAAACTAATTCCTCTTCCTTTGAATCATCATGTCCACTTCCTCTTCTCTTCTATAGTATAGAGATCCTTCAGTTTTTGGGCTTCTTGATAAGACATAAACATATCTATAAAATGAGTCCATAACTTGAACTGATATTATATCATTCTAAATAATATATGAAAAGGGCCTTTCCTTTTTTCTATTTTCTATAGGAAATTTAGTGAACCAATGTCGTCCAACCCGACCTCAGTCAGACTCTTTCTTCCCGACCTAGAAGACTCTCTGGCCGCAGTTATTTAGGTGGTATCCCGAGATTGAAGAGATCGAATTCCTCCCGGGAACACACGAAACAAAGATATGAACTAGGTAAAGAAAAATGGAAAAGAGATGTTTCCAATTCATCAAAATCAGAAGCTTCATATACATCCATATGATCTACTAAAGTAGATCTATATTGCCCATATAATGAAAGCAGATCTTGGTCCATGGAGTCCCAAGAAGGTAAGAACTCCAACCTGTCCGAAGTCTATGAATCTTCAAAACAACTAATTGAAAGAAAGGAAGACTCCAACTTCAATTAGAAAGCCGTGTCGTCCTTCTGTAAGGAGGAAGGACGGGAAAAGTCTTAGGTTAACGGCCCCGAAAGCCCCTTTCTTAGGGGCTTGATCTTAAGACCAGAGGGTCTTTCTAGTCTGACGGCATCAGCCAATAGAATCAATCAATAGGAAGTAACTATCTACTGAAAGAAGCAACGTTTATTATTTAGATTATTATATAATAAAGTAAGCTCCTTTTAGACTAATACCATAAGTCTAATTCGTTAATCATCGCTCATGTGTTTAATCATCCTCGCTTTCACTTGAGTACAGTAGAAATAGAGAGGTATGATAATTATGTTATGACTGTCAAGAGCTCAATCGATTCTCAAAGAACTGGGCTTTGCCAAACTCCCATGGACTAGCTTCAACGGAGAAGGGATCACATTTTTGATTTCGAACCTTCTATTGATAGATGGAATACCAAAGTCAAACACATCCCAGCGTACAGAGAAGCAAGGGTCAGTCTACCAGGATCGGCAAAGAAAGGAGAAAGCTTAGTGTCCCAACCAGTATCCTCAGCCTCATTATTAGAGAATCAAGGTTCAAGTCGGTCAATCATTTGTTGGTAACATCGCCTTCTTCAACTCCTCCAAATCGTAATCTTAAATAAATGAATCTCCGTTCAGTCAGATCCTTTCCCAGAGGCAGAGGGTTGACGTAGGAAAGGTTAGAAGGTGTTTTTGGCCAACCAACGTACCGGAGCGGAGCCGGAGTACCGCTAACGCTTTGTTTTCTTCCAATCTTAGGTCTATGCTCAGACTTTGACGAACTTGTACCAACAATTGTACCAGTGTTTGGGCGTATATCGATATTGGACCTTTAGAAGAACTGTCTTATTGATTATGTCTCCTGTAAAATGTGCTAAACGGAGGTCTATTTATTGAGGAATGCTCGTTCTTAAAAACGTTTTTCCTGGTTCACTTGGAGTCAGTTTTCCTGCTTAGACATCGACCATACAGCATGTGACTTACCTCGTGGAAGTTGATTAAGAAGTTGGGATACAAATCTTTACTCTATCTGAGTGTGAGAACGTCATAAGAAGGAAGGTTTGAGTAAGAGCTCTATTCGGCAGTATCTTTGTATTAGTATGCCACACTGTCCTTCAAAATGAAGGTGGAAGCTATGAAAGCAATATGGAAAATGTCTCCTTTCGAAGCACAGACATTTTGAAACTTTGAGTGAAGTTGGTAAGCAAAAAAAAAAGGTTGCTGGATCGTATGTAGCCGGTCGGCGGAGGCTAGGAATTAATTAGGTCAGGGGGTTGTCTTGAACGTACGTCACTATAGAGATAGATGAGACCGATAAAGGAAACCCTGCATGCGTAGGATGGAATCATCCGAAATACGGATCTTGCCCCCCAAACAAAAAGTTGACTCTCATGAGTCAAATCAAAGAGTTCTCAAAAGCAAAAACCATAGAGTCGAGATTCACCGATCTTAGCTGAGGATTCTGAAGTTCGATAGAAGGCTCGAAAAAAGAAAAATATTGATGTAGAAGTCAGATGATAAACTAGTATGGAACTGGTAGATAGCCTTTGAAGAGGAACTTTTCATAACCTTATTAATTATGATGATAGGTTTTCTCCATATCTAAAGTAAAGTACGGATTCGAATTCTCCAGCAAGGGCATATGACGGGGAGAGTTTGGATAGTGATTGTCGCTCCTCTTAACTCTTGCTTTACCTGAAATATCATCACAGTAGATATTGACTTTGGAAGAATAAATCGTAGAAAGACTTAAAGAAAAATCTTATCCAACGAAAGTTGAGCTAACTAGTAGTGACTAGGACCCGTCAAGCGAACAAGCCCAGTTGAACAAAGAAGCAGGCAGAAACTAAAACCAAGAAGCTATTATTCTCTGTTACCTGCCGTCAAGGAGAACCGCATTCAGGTATAACCAATCGGGATTGAATGTTCCAAATGCATCCAGCAGGAATGGGATTGATGCCAAAACACTGTAAGGGAGGGTTGTTCTTTTAAATCATAGTATGGTATCGGGGGGTTTGGATTCATAGATCCACAGATAGGACTGATCCCCAATCCCAGAAGGTAATGCAATTCTGGTCGTAGATAAGGTTTGCTTTCGAAGTTATGAGCTATATGGACTGAAAGTGGAAGCCCTTAGGCGATTTACTAATCCGTAAAGCTAGGATAAGAGAATTCCAGGTGGGAAGATCCTATATTGCATTGCTAGTCCAATCACATTACCTATTTCTAACTCGGCTCTTCTTTGTTTTCCGATAGGGCGTGTATGGCGATTAACGAGAGCATGGGATTGGGATAAGATCGGGCGCCTATCCGCTTCTATGAATGAGACAATTAGCAAATTGCATTACCATTACCTAGCCAGAAAATGCTAAAGAATAGAATAATACTAGCTTTACGGAGAAGGGAGAGATCCACAACAGCCTGTGTAAGAAAGCGGGCATAAGACCCCATAGAATGTCAGTTTCCAACTGATCGTCATATTCCACCGAGTGGAATTAGTTCAAATGGCCTATTCGATTTCAGATTCATAAGCACTTAATGATGATGAGTAGGTCGGCGCCAACTTGAGAGCTCTGTTCATTCTCGGATGCAACACTATGTTCTTAATGTTTGCCCCTTCTACCGGTCTGCTCAACTGAAATTTTCCGGTGCGCTGGCGGAACGATAGTGGAATGTACACGGCAGTACGAAAACTAAAGTGAGCGAGTGAGAGTTCAAGTTCAGAGAGAAGTTCAAATGCAGCTACTCTTTTTCCCGGCTTGGTAGCTTCACTGAAGGATCGGAAAGGTCGACCGTTTGTTATAGTAGAGGAGCGCAGCGTTAAGGCCATAGCGAAAGGACGGACTAGCCTATACTATAGGAAAGCGGGGACAAAAGCCTGAGTTCAATCAGTACCGTCGCTGTTCAGAAAGGTCCGACGAAAGAAGCTTTTTTTGATTGTCTTAGTTAGGTTCGTGGACGAGTTTGGAATGTGGAAAGAAAGGGAATTCTTTGAAATTCATTAGCGAAAACAGCCTTTCCTTAGCCTTCGATACGGTCTTGTCTGATAGGAGTGGGGAAGCACTGCTAACAAGCACGAAACCGGGGCAGGCCAACTAGCAGCCATTAGATCTCCCAGTCGATTCTTTCTTAGTCGGAACATTCGATTGAGACGAGCTGTATCTTAGAAACGCCATTTCTCGTTTAGGGCTATTCCTAGGCTAGGCCAGGAGCCGACTAATCGAGGATGAGATCTAGAAGCTGGTCTTCTTGATAACATTTTTCACCGTGACCTTTATTCCATGAAGAAAGCAATCCTGAACCTAAGGAGCTACCAACAGACGAACCGGTAATGTCAAGAACTCTGATTTGATTGAACTATGTGCTTAACACATGAAATTCTATTCAAGGTTATTGGAAGATAGGAAGTTGTCTTTTCAGCTTTCTCGGACTTTCTTCAATCAGTATCTGTTTGAGATGACAGCACTCGCAGGACAAGCAGAAGGAGTAGCTCCATTTCAAAGTGAGGAACGAAGCTGCTTTACCGAGTATGCCACTCGACTCTCGGGACAGGCTCTCAGAGCGGAGCTGCAAAGCTCAGATTTCGTCTCTCAGTTCCGAGCCGTCTTAGTTATAGTCCTGTCCTAGCCTAGGAGATGAAGAGTTAGAATCGGAAAAAGAGCGTCAGAAGACTGCACATCACTGAAGATATTGTCAGATCTTTCCGGTCGATTGAAGCCAAGAAATGGTATCAGGGGGCAGGGCAAGATGGAGAGGAGCGTGCAATGTATTGACCTGAAGAAAAAATGCTTAGCACCAGTCGACTCCGGGAGATGAGCTAGCCCCTGAAGGGAAGATACGCATGACGCTATAGACTGGCATTCCATTCAAGCTCAAATCCTATTCTCTGGTACGACGCTTAGTTATTCGCGATCCCATTCTTTTCGATCCTATCTCTAATGGAGTCAAAAAGGATAAAGAAGAGAATCTCTTTGTTTCCCACGAGCGTAAAGGTAAGCAAAAGAAGAATAAAGGAGACTTTATGAGCATAAGACTACAAACCAAACTTTCAGCTAAGTGTGGCATGTGCGGAAGCGTGGCTAGTCTAAAGAGAAATGCCTACTTACTGTATTAGTAGTATTAGTCAAGATTGGCTAGGTGAGCACCTTAGTAAACAGGATCGATTGATCCAGTGGGCTTCAGTTTCCGTTGAAAGGGCTTAGACCTTTTTTAGATTCTCCGTGAATCCAGGCAATAGCCCCACCCCAGTTGGAATGCCAAGGAGGGAGATGGGGAATGGAGGAGGAGTCATCGTAGCTTAGAACATCTAACTCCAGTATTAACAGACTGGATTTTTAGTTTCATCTGAGCCTTTTAAAGAGGAGTTTCACCCGAAAGCATGATTTACAGAACAGCTATCCAGTAGTTGAAGCGAAGGCATGTTGAATCTTTTTACAAAGACAAGTCCTAGTCGACCTCTTTACTTTCCTTAACAAGGTTCAAAGAATTTCCATCAAGATGTTATACGCTTTATTTTGTCGTTCATAGGAGGCAGAAGGGGGAGTACTCTCTGGGCTTGGATACGGTTAGGTTCGGGAAGAAATGCTTTCAGCAAATAGAAGATTTGAATGCCCCGAAAAAAAACGGGTTCCATCTGCATAGTAGATTAGATCCTATCCATACAAGGTCGCGCAAGTCTTCTTCCATGATTTGATTCACTAAATCTATAACGCTTCCCCTACTTGTCATTTGGAATATTCCACTGACCATGTCACAGCTGAATTCACTCTTCCGGCTTCTGCCCTTGAAGCAATCCCGATATTTTAGAATATGACGTTTTAGTGCTTTTTCGCCGACTACTGGATACTGGCATTATCTGCGTTGGTTCAGTGCGTCAAAAGAGGGATCGGACATGAAGGCTATCTCAGAGTATGAGAATAGCTCTGCCTATTCATTTCCCCTTTGATAAAAGTGATGAAGGTTTGCCTCTTATCTTCTTTCTTTGTGGACTGACACTAAAACTTAAGGATGAACAGCCAATCGTTTCACTTTATATTAAGAGAAGAGGGCTCCAGCCAATAGAAAGACTAGCCCAGAAATTGAAATCTCTTTCTGTCAGGTCTGGTTAAGTAGAGAATGAATCTTGAATCCATTACGAGTTTACTACTTGACTACGTACGGCTTCTTAACAAGATTGGAATTATGACTTCCATTCTTGTTCTTCGTAAGCAAGTCTTTTTTTGGACCTGGGACCTGGATCCGATCCCTATCCAGCTAAGCAACTACGCTCGTAGCTCGCATTACCGCTACGGGACTTAATTATGCTATACGCTCCTTTTGACTGACGCATTCCCTTTTGCTCTACTTAGATTCCTACGCTGATACTCTTCTTCTTATATTCTAACTAAAGATTTTTTCTCCCTTTCTCTTTATCTCGGCACCCCACCCATGCTGACTCAGGTAATCCCAAAGAGTTTCTAAGTCATCTCCATACCATAAAAAGTAGAAAGAGTAGCAATAGCAGTAGCTGGTTTTATCTAAGGAGATAAAAGAAAAGAATAGAGAGATCACCGTGGACCTGACAACTGCGCTCATAGTCCCTGCTATAGGAGGAACTTTATCCCGGGGTCTTTATAATCATCAGCTAGGTTTTAGAACCAGTAACCGAACTAGGTATGGAGCGTAGAACAAGGCTGTTTAAGTTCGATTCCTTTGTATAGGACTGTTAGAGAATAAGCTTTGAAGCCAGGAATGCAGTAATAGCGGGGAAAACTGACCACGAATAGGCCAGAGGAAGAGCCAGATGCTATAGGTAAATATGAATAAACTACGGATGATGAAAAAATGGAGAGATGGAAATTCTTGAGTCATTCTTGTGCACAAAAATGCTTCAAGAGAAGCCCAAAGATTCAATACGATGAGACCCCATCCGTCTAATGGTACGTGTAGCCAGAGAACCACCAATTCCACTACCAAAAGAGCTGACAAGTCATGAAGCATACGTAAATCCCTAGCAAAAATAAAAAACTTCCTTTTTCTTAGACCTTGGCAGTTCCAAGTAATGATATTAATCATAAGGGAAATATAGGATAGTAAGTATGGAACACACGACCTTAAAAAAGCTAATGAGCTCAAGAGTTATGGGCAAGCTCCATGTCTAAATCTCCCACTGGAGTCTCCTGCAAAAAATCCACATAAAGTCAGGCATAGAAGCATCTGTTCTGTCATCTGGCGCTTTTCCTTTTTGGCCCTGCACTTGGTTTGAATGAGGATAAAGCATAGGAGTAGACTCGGTATGAAAAACGGATACTGTATGTTGGGGATATTGCGGGTGAAGATGAATTAGGAATGGTGAAGGCTCTGTACTCCCATCAAGTCCCACAGGCTGTGTAGTACTTTTAGTAGCATGTTCAGCTACCCGATAAAGAGGAGACCTACGAGCGAGGTAAATCCATTCTATGGACGTTTACGTGCGATATATCGATCGACCTAGAGAGAAAAAATCGAAAGAACGGCTTAAAACGATGATTTCAGGGCATGACGAACATTTATCTATTGTAAGATAGAGATCTCTCCCGCTGGTATTTTACCTTTTCTATTTCATAGGATTCCTTTCCGTCATACAAAAGGAGTTCTTATCGTTGGGCCCGGCTACTATGAAAAGTGACCGGGGCTTGCCGTGCTCGCGGAAAAAAGTGGTAGGCTTACCTGACCTAACTTTTAGTCGTTAACGGCCAAGCAAGTCAAAATTAGATTAACCCATGCTGGGACGCTTACCGATTTCACTTTGACGAATTTAGAAAAAGAGTGACGAACTAGGATTAAGGTTTTTTCCTCACTCGGAGCCGTACGGACATCCTGACCCCTTTCCTTCTTTATTTTTTCTTTCTATTTTGAAGAGCTCTTGTCCGTCATCGAGGTATTCCTTTAGTCTTCCCATTCCTCCCGACCCGGCTGTCTTCGTTGAGGTAGTGTCCTCGTCACCCGAAGGATCACCCTCCAAGCAGCTAGCAGGCTCAGTAGAATATGGAAATGTGAATGTGGTAAGTCAATACTAAATATCTTTATTGGGGTGCTCCCGTGCGGTACTGCTCGATCGATTTAGTTATGAGCAAGAAAAAAAGTCCACATAAGAATCGGAAATATGGCGAGAAGCGCTGGGATGCGAGGCTAAAAAGAGGAAGATATTGAGATAGCTCAACTATCAATACAGGTTTCAATCGATTAGGTAAGTTTAGGGTGTTAGGAAGGGTCTTCCATTTCATCTCTGTATGCGTCGCATATAAAGGAACCTGTGAAACGCCCTCTTAACTGAAAAAAATTCTCTATCACAGGAGCCACAACCTACTCTGTAGAAAGACCGTCCCAAGAAGACGAAGAAGGCATTAGACAGACGCCTCACTGGCAAGATCCATTTCCACTTTGATGGAAGCATACTGGGAATTAACGCAGTAGTGGTTTACGCGTGATCAATGGCCTTAACAAGCCCAACGTCCAATGAACTTTGAGGTATAGACAAATTAATTGAACGTCTAGCCCTGTGTCCACAGGCAGTCTTGGAGTCATTCTTACTTCGACGATATGATATTAGCTGTAATCAATTGAATGGAAAATCTCTTTCAAAGCGAAGACAAGGACTAGTAGCCGGATTACTTACGAATACCAGCATCGTCTGTGAAAAGCATTAGCATTCTATTACTCTTATGTACCCTTGTCGCGAAGGGCTCACTGGTTGGGGTAGCCCCACTCTTGATACTCAATATAAGTCCCTACACCCTCCGAGCCTTCGATTGTCCCTGACTCGTGATTCGCTAATTCTTTTCTTCCGCCGGACCGAGCTTCGACCGAGATTTTCAGTGATGAATCTGCGTATAGCCATTCTCAAGCAAGCCTTCTCTTTCTAATTGAGATACTTCCGGTGCTTGATTATACACATGACGTTCTCCTTTCGAATGCTCTAAACATCATCAAATCCGGAAACAACAAGGTGAGATGAAATAGGAGTTCACATCGGCCGTGTGAGTAGACCTGAAGTACTATTTATCTAAACACGACACGATTAAATAAAGCAATCGAAAGAGAGGAGAATCACTCTATGGGAGTCAAGCTAGGTCTAGCCTCCTACTAAAATAAAAACGCCGATAGAACAGCTCGAAACTGGTGCTTCTTTCTTTCCCGATAACTGGGAGTTTAGGGTTGGTTTGGCTCCTTTTATTCTCAGTACTACTTCAGTAAAAGAAGAGGCAAGAAGCCTATCTCTTGCCGGCTCAAAAGATATCTCCCATTTATTCAAGGAATTACTCTATCTTTTTTTCTTTTTCCTCAACTACTCCGAAACTGAAAAGACGGAATTGCCTTATATTCACCTTCTTAAGTACTAGTACAGATACTAAGTCCAATTAGAGTGGAAATCATTCAATCCGGGGAAGAAGGAATCCATTTTTCCTTGGGTAAGGATAAGGAAAAGCACTTGGTCTTTCTCCAGTTCTCATCTGAAAGATATGCTCCTGAAGCTTCAGGGACATAGAAGAATGAGTCTGCGTGCGCGTGCCAAAGATCAATTTTTCGAGTAACTGTAGGAAGGGTAGGACAAAGTGCTTCGAGCAGGAAGCATACAAAGCAATCCAAGTGTAAGAAAGTATTAAGACCAAAAGAGACTTTTTACGCTTCGCTTCTTCTGAACTAGCGCTTTGAGGAAGCATCGCGGACTTTCTAATGCGACTGACCATGCTACAGGCGATGTGACAAACAGATAAGGAGTGGACCTAAAAACTACAGACTGCAAAGGTCAACCCTATCTGTAGGTCAAGCTTAACCTCTGTCTTTTTTCACCTTTCATACTTAACTGGGAATCAAAGGCATAATGAATTGAACACAGAGAGAATCAAACTGCAGAAAGAACTGACTCGGCTGAATCAATTGCAGTAAGGGAACTCCCATGAAAAACTCTCCTATCACCCGCACTGGCTTTCTCGCTAGCTTTAGCGAGAACCTTCTTTTATTGAAAAGGCTTAAAGTCTTCAAACTGCAGAAAAAAACTTGACGAACTGGCTGACAGCAAGGTACCTGATTCACTCGTAACGCTAACCCCTGAAGTGACTGCAGGCCCTTAAGAGTACCCTTCCTCCAACTGCGCTTAGTCCTTCAAACCTTCAAGCACCAGATTCGTTCACTTCCTCCCCGACGGCCAGGTATGGTATGAAAAAGATTGAAAACGGGGATCAGAGCTGGTCTCAACGAGCCTTTTCTACTATGCTTTGAGCCGCTTCCAGTAATGGGAGGACTTGTCTTTTGCCCTTATACTCTATTAATAAGGAAATTTCCTGGTGTTCACTCAAGCTCCTAACTCATTTTCGCTGTAGGCATAGAGCTATGGGAATGCTGCTTTCATAGGCTAGGGGATAACTCTGTCTTTTTTCACTAAGCCCCAAGCAAGGCTAACGAAGGAAGTAACATTAGGTAGGGCAATCACTCCTGACTCGAGGGTGAGAATTGGAATCGATTGAAAACGGGATCAATCAACATAAAGGAAAATCCCCTCTTCCCATGCAGTTAGCTTGACTCCTGCTTCCACTTCGCTTTAAAGGATTGTTTTGGATATCTAAGCCATATTCAAAAGGGAGATAAGTGGATTGAGCGTACTTTAATGCAAATAAAGAACTAGAAAAAGTGAGTTTTCTTTGCTTGGTACGTTAATAGTTGACTAAAAGGATTACTACCTCTTCTCTGTCCTTAGGTTGTACTAAGAGGGATATGTGGTACCCTTCCTCTATGCTTATTCGATAGCAGCGGATTCGAATTCGTATATGCAGCTAAACTTCCTCATATGATTCAACCTGTGTATGTGGAATACTTTTTTCCGGGCATTCCTCTCGATATGGTTTAGCGGAATAGCCAACCTTAAGAAAGAAAGTGTCACATGCTTCGTCTCAGCTTCTGCAGAAATGTTGACTACTTAGGTAGATACGGGTATACATCTATGAAGATTTTACTTGCTGAGGCAGATACATCTCTTCCGATTCTGTTCTATGCCCGCCCCGGTCCCCGGGGTCTAGTTCTGCTTTCGAAGTACCCGCTATTGGCTTAGCTCCGCCAAACCGGGGAAAGAAATTCGTGCAGCAGGGTCTAAAAGTCTCGCTGTGGGAGCTTCTTTCGCAATTGCAAAACTCGTGTTCTCGCAGTCTTTTTGGGCCAAGGCAGCTCAGTTTCAACCGTTCTAGCTAATCAAACGATCCAATCACTCGGGAATTCCTACTCCTTCTGTGTAGCTTTCAAATCTTATGCAATTGTTGAGAGTTGACATTTGCTTTTTTAGTTACCGCACGCGTGGGCGGAATAACCACCAGAGGTCCTTTCCAGTCCTCTCGTAACATGTAGAATGGGGCTCTATCTTGACTCTCGTCCACTCCATCAAAGTGCTTATTCATTTAGACACCACTTGTGTGGAGCCTCAAAGAGGGCTAAGCGGATTCTCTGTCGTAACCGGGGACTCCTCTGAGTCCCATCCAAGCTGATCCAAAGGGTAGTTAACATTTCATATCCAAAAACGCCTCCTGCCAAATGCAATAAATTGAGGACTAGGGCTTAGGGCTTCGAGTGAGCCTCGGGTAGGCAACTTCAATAGGTCGAGGGGAGAAAGAAGAATTGCAAAAGCCATTGCCGCTGACTAAGAGCGATAGGGCGAATGGTTTTCCAACCGGATCCCTCGCTTTGTAGAGCTAATGGAAAGCTTCTTAGGAATGATAGCAGCCTGGAAAGGGCAGACGTAATGGACTCATTTTTCTACTAAAATCTTCCAACTCGGCTTACTAAACGGATTGGAATCCTACCGAACAGAAGGAAGGAATCGAAGACTAGGATAGGATGAAGGGCAAGGCATTAGGCGCTGACAGACAGGCTGATGTGCTTTTACTCGAAGGATGATATTCTTTCATTCAAAGTAGAAGGCTCGAAAGGGGAATTCCGAACTTTTAGGATCTCTATTGAATGAATGAACGTATCTGGTTTTAAGTCAAGGTCCCTTCGGGAAGAGATGAAGAAAGGTTGCCTACCCTTGCCCGCCGACCGAGCCCATGGCTCAGCATCATCAAAACGGTCTGCTTCTTGATCTGAGTGAAAAGAGGAGTGGGGTTGCGAGATGCGTTGCCGAAGCGCTGAAGGGGTGGAATGAGAGTACCTTTGGTAATGTTTACCAAAAAGTATGAAAGCGAAAAGCGGCCATTCCCGGTTGGTTACGTAGTCTTGGGCACCGGAGTTTTTATAAATTGATAACCGTCGGAGTGAAAGAAAGAGAGTGAGCGCCCCCTGACGGGTGAGGAGGAATTGAATCCGCAATGAACTTTGATGCTGTCAGACAACTGCTTTCACGCCGGGGGCCGTAGATGACTGTCTCTACAGTCCTGCATGAGCCGAAACCGATCTGACGCATTCTGTAAGAACCGATTGCAGGGGGCATAGCCCAAGAGAAAGAGATGAGTAAGAGCAGGTACTAAAATCTGAATCAATCTTTCCCCAGAGCTTTTTCTCTTGGGATGAAGTGAGAAAGGTGCGCAGCAGGTTCCGAAGTTGAAAAGGCTTTTCAAACCCCTCTCTTGCTTTGGCGACAAACCCCCATCTCTTTTTGGCGGGGGGCAGTTAGGCATTGGTCCACTAAACCCTGAAAAGCTTTCCCAAAACCCGCCCAAACTCCCAGGTAGTTAACTCCCAGCTCTGAAAGAGCCTGGCATATCACATCTTCGCACCTCGGCTATCTTGTTAGTATTCCTAGCTGCTTTCCGCTCCTGGGGTTCGAACTAGTCATTAATGGTCGGCTTCATGGGTCTCATTTTTATGGTATGCCGCTCCGCGAACAATGGGGTAAGGTTTCATGTTCTATTCTATATGTAGAACTCTATATCTGCGTGTTC
>Ga0209463_1000295_pt1 | contig 43990 bp, 45 predicted proteins | sample AgamicMgSfrz_FD_187169 | JGI IMG/M metagenome (GOLD analysis project Ga0209463, IMG submission 187169) | Agave microbial communities from Guanajuato, Mexico - Mg.Sf.rz (SPAdes) (version 2) | ecosystem: Host-associated > Plants > Phyllosphere > Phylloplane/Leaf | place: Guanajuato, Mexico...
CTACTCCTGCTGGGCCGGTTGCTCCTGTTGGACCTGCCTCTCCGGCTGGACCCGTTGCTCCCGTTGGACCTGCCACTCCCGCTGGGCCTGTTTCCCCAGTTGCTCCTGTTGGACCCGCTACTCCCGCTGGACCTGTTGCTCCTGTCGGGCCTGCTACTCCTGCTGGACCGGTTGCTCCTGTTGGGCCTGCTACTCCCGCTGGACCCGTTGCTCCTGTTGGGCCTGCTACTCCTGCTGGACCTGTTGCTCCTGTTGGGCCTGCTGCTCCTGCTGGACCTGTTGCTCCTGTTGGACCCGCTGCTCCTGCTGGGCCTGTTGCTCCCGTTGGACCCGCTACTCCCGCTGGACCCGTTGCTCCCGTTGGACCCGCTACTCCTGCTGGACCTGTTGCTCCTGTTGGACCCGCTACTCCCGCTGGACCTGTTGCTCCTGTTGGGCCTGCTACTCCTGCTGGACCTGTTGCTCCTGTTGGGCCTGCTACTCCCGCTGGGCCTGTTGCTCCCGTTGGACCCGCTACTCCCGCTGGACCCGTTGCTCCCGTTGGGCCTGCTACTCCTGCTGGACCTGTTGCTCCTGTTGGACCCGCTACTCCCGCTGGACCTGTTGCTCCTGTTGGGCCTGCTACTCCTGCTGGACCTGTTGCTCCTGTCGGACCCGCTACTCCCGCTGGACCTGTTGCTCCTGTTGGGCCTGCTACTCCTGCTGGACCTGTTGCTCCTGTTGGGCCTGCTACTCCTGCTGGACCTGTTGCTCCTGTTGGGCCTGCTACTCCTGCTGGGCCTGTTGCTCCCGTTGGGCCGGCCACTCCTGCTGGACCGGTTGCTCCCGTTGGACCGGCTGCTCCTGCTGGACCTGTCGCTCCCGTTGCTCCGACTGCTCCGGCTGGACCTGTCGCTCCGGTTGCTCCGACTGCTCCGGCTGGGCCTGTCGCTCCAGTCGGACCCGCTACTCCCGCTGGACCGGTTGCTCCCGTTGGGCCGGCTACTCCTGCTGGACCTGTTGCTCCTGTTGGGCCTGCTACTCCCGCTGGACCCGTTGCTCCTGTTGGGCCTGCTACTCCTGCTGGACCTGTTGCTCCTGTCGGACCAACCGGACCTGCTGGCCCAGTTGGACCAACAATCCCAATAGCAGTCAACAACGATACATCATCAACTAAAACACCAGAACCACCCTGTAAAGGTATTAAGTTGATAAGCAAATATGCTTGAGTTGTTCCCGAAGGTGCTACAACCGTTGTTAAATTAATTGATTGCCATGTGCTATTCTGAGCATTTGGAAGCCTGTTTGCTGGAATAAATGTTGATAAGCCTGTCCCTAACTGCTGAAAGCTTGCATTAAAGAAGAAAATCTGAATTAACACTGCAGGTGCAGGAAGTGAACTTGGTCTTGCTAATGATAAATTCAATTCAAGTGCATCTCCTGTACTAGCAGGAACAAACTGACCAATATAAGAGGTTTCTGTTCCTTGTGGAAGCAATGCTGAGTATGTGCCTGAATTTGAAAATTGATTTGTCGTGGTTGCATTGGAGGAAGAAATCCAGCCATTCAAGTTTCCTGTTTCAAAACCGCCATTACTAATTAAATTCAGTAAACTCATTTTTCTCTCCTTTCCTATACAAAGATTTAATATCCTTACATACTATGGAAAAATGAAAATACTGAATAAGCTACTATCCTTTATTAAGCCACCTATTTTGTTTTTGATTGATTCAACTAATTTTTCTATTAATAAATCGATTTACTATTTTGAATTACAAATATACAGATGAGACCACACAAATCAATTTACCCTTGTATGATTTCTTTTCATCAACTATTCAAAATGAAAAAAAGGCAGCCCTATGGCAGCCTTAATCTCAAAAATATGTAGTGTAAAATGGCATGAAAGCATTAGTTATTAAAAGTTTATTGAATATAATCATAAATATTTTTTACTAATAATAAGCAGGTTACCGCAATAAACAATACTCGTACAAAACTGCTTCCCTTCTTTATAGCAAATCTTGAACCACAAATCGCACCAGCCAGTTGAGCAACTCCCATTATTAATCCATATGTATAGTTTACTTGGCCAAGGAACATAAACATTAATAAACCAGCAATATTACTGCCGAAGTTTAAGAATTTTGCATTTCCTGCTGCCTTTAAAAAATCAAAGCCGATTAATAAAAAAGCAAAAATTAAAAACGATCCTGTACCTGGTCCAAGAAATCCATCATAAAAGCCAATGGCGAAAATGGCAGCTAAAAACATGATATAGTGGCGAGGGGATAAGCTTTTTGGTGATGAAATACTGCCCCAATCTTTCTTAAAGATAGTATAAATCGCTACTGCTGCAAGCATGATAAGCATCAATGGTTTCAGCATTTCGGGATCCATTAAGTGAACACACCAAGCTCCCAGCATGGAACCAATAAAGGTAAGCGGAAATAATTTATATACTGATTTTATGTCAAGTTTCCCAGAACGATAGAACATATATGTACTAGTTAACGAGCCAATTGTAGAAGCTAATTTATTTGTAGCAACTGCTGAAGCTGGATTCAATCCTGTAAATAATAATGCAGGCAAAGCAATCAGTCCACCGCCACCTACTACCGAATCAATAAATGCGGCTAAAAATCCAAAAATAATTAAAATTATTAATAATGATAGGTCTATATCAAACAAGATTGAACACTTCCTTCACTAGTCACTATCAAAATAGTAACTAATCATTTGATAAATGTAAATAGTTATTGTATCGTTAAACTATAGTACAGGAATAATTGGAGGATAAAAATTGTGAGCGATATTGTACAACAGCTCAAAAAACTAGGCTTTAATGAATACGAGGCTAAATCATATATTGCGCTTGTAAAATTAGGACCAGCTACTGCTTATCAAGTCAGCAAGGCTTCAGGCATTCCAAGAGCTAGAATTTATGATGTTTTAAATACGCTTGTCGAAAAAGGGATTGTCTTAAAAGAGGAAATAAATGATGCTGCTCGTTATTCCCCCCTCCCTGTTGAAATTTTTCTTCAAAAAGTACAATCAGAATGGGAAAATACCTATGATGTTTTAAACGACTCATTGAGGGAGCTTGAAACATCTGCTAATGAACCAGATAATCGGGTAATTACATTAAAGGACTATCAAACAATAATTAGCTATTGTAAAACATTAATTAAAAAAGCTGAAAAGCAGATTATTATTTCCATATGGGATGATTTATACAGTGAGCTGCAGGATGATCTTGCAGAAGCTTCCAATAAAGTTTCCTTAAAAGGGATAACCATTCATGTAGAGAATCCGCTAAATAATTTAGAGAGCCACCGGATTACTCCTTTTACAGAGACTTCCTCTACTGAGCATTGGTTCATCATATCTATTGATTCAAAAGAAATGCTGTACGGACCATCCTTTGAGGAGCGAAGTATTGCTTTTTATACAGATGATCCTGTTCATATTTATCTTTTAGAGGATTATGTATGGCATGATGTATTAGTTAATCGTCTAGTGCGGCGCAGTTCAGATGATTTAGAAAAATGGATTACAAATGAGCGCAAAGCATTTTTTACAAAAAAATAACGAAGTATATAGGCAAAATGGTTTACAATTAACTGTAAATAGTCGTTATAATATGGAGACTTACGAAAAATGCTCACAAATAAACAGTGCAATATAGGAGGAATAACCTTGTCTTTTAAACCTAAAGCAATTTTTTTAGATATGGATGGTACAATTTTAACTTCATTTAATAAAGTCAGCTTGAAAACGAAAGAAATTATTGATAATTTACGGGAACAAGGAATCTTTGTATTTATTGCGACAGGAAGAGCATTCGATGAGATAGCCGAACTAGTTCCGGAAGGATTCCAGGTAGATGGCTTTATTACATCAAATGGAATGGCAGGATATATCGAGGATAAGCCTGTGTTTCAGCATTCCCTTTCTCGCGAATTAGTTGAATCAGTTATTGAAAAGGCAAGACTAAATAAAATATATTACGAGCTTTTTCCATACGATTCAGCACGTATCACATTAAATCAAGATAAAGATTATGTTCAAAACGAGATTAGAGATCCACAGCCCGAAGGTGTTGAGATTAATGAATGGCTTTCACGTAAACAAGCAATAAAAGAAGAGATTGCTTGGAAGGATTCTATTGAAGGAAATATGTTTTCGAAGTTTTATTTCTTTGCAAGAACAAAAGAGCATATTAATGAATGGAAAGATATACTTAACGAGCTAAAGCAAGAAACTGACTTTACTACGTCAACTTCTTCAAGCCATAATGTGGAATTAATGTACGCAAATGTAAATAAAGCAACTGGCATTAAGCAGATGCTGGCTCATTTCGGGATATTAGAAGAAGACATTTTAGCAATTGGGGATAGTTATAATGATCTGCCAATGTTTGAGTTTGTTGATTATGCCGTAGCAATGAAAAATGCTGCAGAGCCGATCAAAAAAATCGTTAATGATGTAACAGAATTCACTTGTGATGAAGATGGAGTATATCAATATCTTTCTAGGTTTTCCTCTGTGAAAATCTAGTAAAATACGATAGGATATAAGTAATACACGAAGTGATATGAGGTGAGAAAAACATGTATTGGACTCCTTTATTTGAAAATGACGTACCAGCAGTACCCTTCAGCTTCTAATGGAGGGAAATGACTGAATCTCTCCGATAGGGGCAACTTTGACCTTAAACAAAAAATCGGAGGGTATAAAAAATGAAAAACACCTTATTAGGTTCCTTATATTTAATTCTTGCTTCTAGTATTTGGGGCGGCATGTATGTTGTCGTGAAGATTGTGGTGGCGGTTATTCCCCCACTTGAGCTTGTGTGGTTGCGCTATTTAATTGCTATTTTGACACTTCTCCTCATAGGATTTGTGACAAAACAAAAATGGCGAATCGAAAAGCGTTTTATTTGGATAATCGTTGCCATTGGGATTATAGGCAATGCGATTTCGATTGTTGCACAAGAAACAGGCACGATGCTGTCAACAGCGCAAATGGGGGCAATCATCACAGCTTCAACACCTGCATTTATGGTTATTTTTGCCCGCCTCATTCTTAAAGAAAGCTTAACAATTAAAAAAGGAATCTCAGTATGCCTTGCCACAATAGGAGTTATTCTTATTGTTGGCATAGGGGATATCAATTTGTCCAGCACACTTGGCGGGGTTTCTCTTGTGATTGCTGCCTTAACATGGGCACTTATGTCTGTTCTAGTGAAACGCATTCCAAGCAGTTACTCGCAAATTGTAGTAACAACCTATTCTATTTTGGTCGCACTTATTGTGTTAACACCATTTGTTTTACCACGTTTACCTGAGTTGAATATGATACAACTGACTCATCCGACTATTTGGGGCGGACTATTATATTTAGGTATTATCTCAACAGCAGGCGGCTTTCTTCTTTGGAACCGTGGATTACAAATGCTTAATGCCTCAAGCGGCGGAATTTATTTCTTCTTTCAGCCAGTACTGGGAACATTGCTTGGTTGGCTGTTATTAGATGAAAAAATCGGCTTTACGTTTTGGATAGGTTCTATCCTGATTTTAATAGGTGTGTTATTCGTTATTAAAGAAGATAAGTAAAAATATCCCCCTTCCAATTTTGTGGAAGGGGGATACTTTAATATACTCATCATAGCTTTACTATTTTTGTTCCATGTGCTTCTTTCACCTGCAAAGCATCTAATAGACCTTCTAAGTTTTGATAATTAACACCAGCACCTGGTAAGATAATAATCCGGTCACCTGCATATTTAATTAGCTTCTTTAGATGTGGGAAGTTAGCTTCAATGCTCTGGTCTGCACTGCCACCATGTGTCAAAATTCTGCTAACCTTCTTTTCAGCAAGCCAATCAATTGCTTTAAACTGATCTTCTTCTGACAATTCATCGAATGCCATATGAAAAGTGATTTCCATATCTTCTGATTTACTTATCAACTGAGAAGTCAACTCTTCATCAATCCACCCATTCTCCAAGCACCCAAATACAACCCCATCGGAACCAAGCTGCACACATATTTCAATATCATTTGCCATTATATCTGCCTCTGCATGACTATATTCAAAGCTTCCACCCCTTGGTCTGATCATAGTCATAACCGTGACACCGGCATTATGGGCTATCTCAACCGCTTTTTTAATTACCCCATAAGATGGAGTCGTTCCCCCTACAGCTAAGTTGTCACAAAGTTCAATTCTTTTTGCTCCCGCTTTTATTGCAGCAGGAATGTTGGTCAGGTTTTCTGCACAAAATTCTTTCAATACAACACTTTCCATACATTCATCTCCTAAAATTACTAAACCTAAAACTGCTAGTTAACCTGTTAACACCATATCGCGTTGTAAGCGTTTTTTCAAATCTTTTATTAAAACAACTCTCTAATAAGCACTTGTATAAAAAAATCCTAATAAAAGGAATACAGAATAAAAAGAAGCAGGCTACCAAAATAATATAAACTTAAAACATCCATCCTCTAAAAGCTCATTCAATTTCAAAAGTTTAATCGGCAAATAGTTATACACTTACATGCATCATTAGTTATAAATAATAAAATTATTTATAAGCAATATGTTTTTTCCCTCCCATTGTTTTACTAAACTATACTAAACTAAATAGAATAGTGGTGGTATAATTAAGGAACGATAGTATATATAGGAGGAATACGATTGAAAATCGATGATATTGCAAAATTAGCCGGTGTTTCTAAATCTGCTGTTTCTTTGGCATTTAATAATAAACCTGGCATCAGTGAACAAACAAAGGAGCATATCTTAAAAACAGCAGCTATTCACGGCTATACACCTAGAACCGTTAAAAAAAGGAATGATAGCCCTTTAAAGAAGAACCATATTATTCGCTTTGTCGCTTGTAAAAATACAGATGTAATTACAGACCAATACGATTCCCAGCCTTTCTTTAGAGAACTGCTTAATTATTTGACTGATATTGTGAGGGAAAATGGATATACATTAGCCATATCTTCAATAAACATACATGAACTAGAAAGTAACCTATCTCAATTGGAAGCAGACCAAGAATCAGCAGGTATTCTTCTGTTGGGAACAGACCTGCCGCTAGAGAAGATTGAAGAAGTTGAATCCATACACCCTAACATTGTTGTGTTGGATACTTTATTCGAAGCTTCTAAAATGAGCTTTGTGTCCATAAATAATTTTCTAGGCGGATTTCAAGCTGGAGAGTTTTTGTACAAGCTAGGCCATCTAAAAATTGGCTTTATTAAATCAAATGAACGTATATACAATTTTTCAAAAAGAGAGGCAGGATTCCTGCATTCGTTGGACAAAAATGGACTTAGCTTGAATGGATCGTACGTTTTTGAGGTTGCACCGATGCAGGTTTTATCTCAAGAATCATTAAAAAAATCAATTGCAAGCCTTAAAAGTCTTCCGTCAGCGTTTTTTTGCGAAAATGATTATATGGCGATAAGTACAATTAAAACATTGCATGAGCTTGGCATTAAAGTACCTGAACAAGTTTCTGTCTTAGGCTTTGACAATATATATGAAGCAAACATTATTAGTCCTGAATTAACAACTGTTCAAGTCAGAAAAGATGTACTGGCAAAAACAGCAGTGGAAAAGCTTGTTCAATCCATTTCTAGCAATAATTATGGCGGAACACAAACCCTTGTGAATACAGAAATCATTCAACGAAATTCCTGCATTGCTTTTTCTTCATCAAAATGAAGAGTATCATCCAAACATCAAAAAGCCTGCTGTTTTTCATTTCAACCAGCAGGCTTTTTGCAGATAAATGAACAATCGTTTATTAAACCGATAATATTAACTGCTCATATTTTGTTTCTCTTTTATCATTTTTAGAAGTGGGGCATCATTAAAGCCTTTAGTAATAAGCCAAACTGCTAGAATCATTTCATTAGCTGCTACCGGCATAGCTAATAAAGCACCCCAGACTGAAACTTGTTCAATCACATCAAACATTACTAAAATAGAACAAATAAATACGAGCGCTCCACCTGTCATTCCTATTATAGGGATAAACCGCGGTACGAGCTTCGATTTATAAAAGATAAAACTGTACATCATTGTGTTGATGCCAAGCATGAAATTCGGACCAAGTAAAAATGTCCATTCATGTATCGCTTTTAGTACGGTTCCAGATGCTTCAAAGGCAGAAGAATTTTGCGCACCACCCGCTATATATTCCTGGCTTAATGTTAGTAATGCCAACACGCTGATTATTCCGATTATAATAACAACAGCCTCAAGAAACCGGAAGCAAACATGCCAAAGTGCGATTGTTCCATCATACTTTTTCAATATCGGATACATCGTTGTAGCAGTACCAACTGCTGATACAACAAGTATTAATTCCAAAACTGCCCCTAATACTACCTGTCTTGAATGTTCAGCACCTGCAGTAAGATAATCTGATTCATTTAGAATCGGATCATATAGTAATAGCCCTATGACTGCTGTAACGGCAGCAAGTATAAACAGAATTCCGACTAATCTAGCAGCTTTTTTGTTTGAATTCATAAAAATCCCCTTCTCGTTAATAAATTCAAAAACGTTGAAACCGCACAACTAAAAAATTATTAATTGTCTTTTTCGTAAAAGAAAACTTCTTCTAATGGCAAATCAAAAGCATGGGCAATACGAAAGGCTAATTCTAAAGATGGGGAGTAGTTACCTTTTTCGAGTGCCACAATAGTTTGTCTTGTCACGCCTGCCTTGTCAGCCAATTGCTGCTGTGTCATTTCATTATGGTTAAATCGCAATCTTCTAATATGATTGCCGACAAGATGCTTTCCCATATTAAACTCCTTTCCGGTAATGATAAAATTTTGTAACTGATCCAGTTACATCAGCAAGGAAACCTGAAATAATTAGGATGATAAACATTACTTGCAATGGTTGTGAAATTACTAATGCTGTCATTGATGAAAGAAAACCGAGGATAAAAATAAAGAAGGAATTTCGATTTGCTTTAAGCGCAATTAACTTGTCGAGCTCATCTTCAAATGATGGCTGCTTTTCTTTAGTTGTTACACTAAATATGATGTTAAAAATAATGCTGATAATGATATGTGCAATAATGGAAACTAGTGTCAAAAGCAGAACGAATCTGCCCCAAAAGTGAAGAAACTGATCTTCTAGCATACCCCCTATTGGATATTGTGGGTACATCCAAAAAGAAAATGATACAAAAATGATTACAGCACTGACTATTGATACAATACTTTTCTTTTCTTGATAAGTCATCCATCATCACCCTTTGTATATTTAGTTTGACATAAGGTAAAGTTTCTTATACACAATGTATAATACACTTTACATTAATTCAAGTACCATTTTAATAAATGGGCTAATAATCTTAGAAAACAAAAAAGGGACTAATGGATTGAATTAGCCCCTTTTTACCAATCATGCTACTTTTATTTCAAGAGAAAAAGTAAAAAAACCTTTATATATTACGAAGCATTTCTTTTATCTCATCACGAGTTTGCAGGATTGCCCCTTTTTCACTTGGAAATATGGCAGCCACGCCATTATCCTTTTCTATTTCAACAAGTAAATCATCCATAAACTCATTCAATGGAATGTTGAATGCCTCATACTTCCCACCTATCACTTCAGCCTCCATCTCCGCAAAGCTTCTCCTTGGCCAAACAGGCAATGAAAATTCAAAATCGCCCTCTTCTTCCAGCGTTAACAAATCACCATTTTCATCGCGCAGCAACCAAACCTGCTCATCCATAGATACTATTGTATAAAAATAGATAAGCCGTTTTTCGGCAGGACGTTTTAAAATCATTCGTTTAAATAATTTCATATTATTTCTTCCTTTTCTGTTTACCAAATGAATTATTAGTAATAAATAGTACTGCTATAACAGTTTATAATAGAAAAAACTATATTTCTATTACAATTATTTAAAACTATCCAAATATTATAAAATTATTGCTCTTCATACCACCTTTACCATGAACACTGTTCTTCTTTTTTGCTAATTTTGTCTTTTAACTTCGGTTTTTCCTTTTAAAAAATGCAAATTACATCTTTCCAATACTTTTTGATTGCAATCGAAGCAAAAATATAATATTATTTGATATATCAATTATTGATAAGTCAACTATTGATACATCAAATAATATTAAAGGAGAATTATTATATTATGAGTAAATTCCAAAAAACAAATGACTTCAATGAAATTGTATATGGTCGTCGTTCCATTAAAGTATATGATCCAACAGTAAAAATCAGCCGTGAGGAAATGAGCGAAATTTTAGAGAAAGCTTCCAAAGCTCCCTCTTCCATTAATATGCAGCCTTGGCGCTTTGTAGTGATTGATACGGAAGAAGGTAAAGAAAAGCTAGCTCCTCTATCTAGATTTAATAAAGAGAAAGTATTAAGCTCGTCTGCAGTAATTGCTATTTTCGGAGACAAGAAAAACTTTGATTATGCTGAAGAAATCTACAGTAATGCTGTTGAGCTTGGCTACATGCCTCAAGAAGTTAAGGATGCTCAAATAAACGCATTCACACCTTACTACGCAAATATGTCAGATGATGTAATGAAGGATACTATCATGCTTGATGCTGGTCTTGTTTCCATGCAGCTTATGCTAGTTGCTCGTGCACATGGTTATGATACAAATCCAATCGGCGGTTATGAAAAAGACCAAATTGCCGAAAGCTTTGGTTTAGAAAAGGATCGTTATATTCCAATTATGCTGCTAACAATTGGTAAAGCTGCAAATGAAGGCTTCCAATCTTATCGTCTGCCTGTTGATACGATTACAGAATGGAGATAAAGCACCACTTCTTTTGAAGTCATGATAAACAATGAATACATTTATGATAAGACCCTACTCTATTGAGTGGGGTCTTTCAATTTATTTTTACCTGCTCCATCCAAATCCAACTAATAATATGAATATGAAATCACATACTAACAATATGGGAGGTGAAAGAGATGAAAACAAAAGATGATTTCTTAGAAGGAGCAAAAGTCACTGATGATGCTCATACATATGGGCCTTCGAACGGAGGAAGTGCAGAGCACCATTCTCCACAATCTGTTCCTAATACAGAAGCAGCTAAAGCAGGCAAGAAACGAAAATAAATTATTTGTTAAATAATCTCCCCCTTTAAGTAAACAGTAAATTAAAAATTATTGTCTGCTTAAAGGGTTGCTTGTCTTGTTTATAAACATGAATTCCTCAAAAGCAAAAAAACGGCTTATCCGCTAACGGACAGCCATTTTCTTTATTATTGTAAGAACAGTTTAGAAACTCCTTTGTGGATGATGGGTAAAGTCCTCTTCCAGTATTGCCATAAGGATATGATCACGCCATTCTCCATCTATCAATAGACTCTTCCGCTCTAAGCCTTCTTGCACAAATCCGGCCTTTTCCAACACTCTAATCGAACCAGGATTTTGCGGGCTAACACCTGCGATTACCCGATGAAAATTCAATTCTGTAAAGATGATTTTCAATCCTTCCGTTAAAGCCTGCTGCATATAGCCTTTTCCATTATGCTTGGAGTCTAACTGGTATCCTACCATGCACGTTTGCTTTGGGCCTCTCTCGACAAAGAAAAAGTTGATTGCACCAATTAATTCTGCTTCTAGGAAAATACCAAAATCGTATCTTTCATCATTTTTTGCTTTTTCTCTACTTTTTTCAATCCAATCTGTTTGGCCCTCTAAAGTATAAAACGTTTCACTTGGTTTAATTGGTGACCATCTTTCGAAATGCTCTTTATTGTTTAATTCCAGCTGCAGCTTCATGTGAGCATCTGATATTTCATAGAATCTAATATTAACCTTCATTGTCCCTGTCCTTTAATATTATTGCTGGCTTTTTTCGCATAACTACCTTTTTCTTAAGATAGTAAGCACCGCCAATAAGTACAATAATTCCAATTGTTTTTATAATGATTGTATTAGTTAATTCGTCATTAAAAGTGATACTGCTAAAAACACTGCCTATAACTATTATTACGATGGCTAGTAGCAAATGAATTATTCTCATATAATACCTTCCCTTTTAAATAATCCTACTTTAAGACGGCCTAAATAATAAGTACATAAAGGTATCTTTGAAAATGAAGACACATTTTTAGCAGCAATTACTTCAACCATCTCTCTCACAAACCAGTTTTATACTAATAAAATTATTTCACTATTCCCTTAAGAGTTCAACATATATTTACGCTTATAATGAGCGGGGACTATCTGCCATCGCATTAGCAAGAATGAGATATATAATGATATTGGAAGGTAACAGAACAATAAATATTAGTCTCACTGCAAATGAAGATATCCCAAAGTATTCTGCGATTCCACCGCAAACACCTGTTAACGCCTTATCTGTTGCTGATTTTTTTAATTTATTCCTCACAATTACTCTCCATCCTTCATGCTAAAATGCTTCCGTTTATTCATACCATTTTATATACTGCAAGCCATAAACAGAGCCCACTGTCATTACAACAGACCAAATAACTAAACTAACACCAAGCCAAGTAACAACCTTCTTTCTAGAAGAACCAAATAAAAGTGCCATTAATGCAGCAAGGTCTGTGCCAAGGATAGAAGGTGATAACAAAGCAAACACAGGCAAACCGTACTTTTCCCAAATTTGTTTGGCTCGTGTTTCTCGTTTGGATGGCTCTGTTATTCCTTTTTTCGCTTTTCTTTTCCTACGCCATTCAGCTATTTGTCTAAAAAATATCGCGAAAACTAACACCATTAAAAAATTACCTAAAAAGGCAATAATTCCAACTGCAATTGGTGACATATCAAAAAGAATACCAACTGGAATTATATAAAAAACATCTAAAAATGGTAACAACGAAATAATAAATAAGGCAAAATATTGCCACAACCCATCTGTGCTTTGAACCCATTCGACCATATAGATTCCTCCATATTTATGTAGTTTAGAACTGCAATTTTTAAACTTCGCTACAACTTAATACGAATCAATATTAGAAAAGTTCCCAAAATCCCCTTTAAGGTAAAAGCCATGTTGTTTACTTTCTTTCCTAACAGAAGTAATTTTAGTTAAAAATGCTCTGCGCATCATAATGAGAGCGTTATCTTTTTATTTGTATATTCTAAATTTTCAAAAATAGTATGTTAAATAATCTGACAACTTAATTGACGTCTTGGTTTTTGTCTTTATACTCATAACTATCAATTAATATTGGTTCTTGTCATAGAACAAAGATGCCGCCTAGGGTTCCGGTTTGTAAAACGTCTGGTCCGAGAGGTAGCGTACGGTATTGCAATACTGTATACACGGAGGGATAAAAGCCCGGGAGAATTTTGTATAAAAATTCTCCCGGGCTTTTATTTTTTCAAATTTATTTTGGAAAAGAGGATGAATAATATGATTAATCAAAAACCGACACTCGCAAAAACCTTAAAGCTCCATCAAGTTGTATTCATGGGGCTTGCGTGGATGACACCAATGATATTTTTTACCGTTTATGGAGTGGCATTTGAAGCTGCAGATGGCATGATGACTCCTGCTTATTTGATTGCTTTTATAGCGATCTTTTTCACCGCCTTCAGTTATAGCCGCATGGTAAAGGCTTACCCTATTTCTGGCTCCGCTTATACGTATACAAAAAAATCCATTCATCCGAAGGTCGGTTTCTTAGTCGGTTGGGCACTTTTATTAGATTATGTATTCTCCCCTATTATTGCTATTTTAACGTTTGGTATCTTTATGAATACAGAATTCCCCTCTATTCCGGTATTCGTTTGGATTATTATCATGAACATCGTGCTAGTTATTGTTAACATCATCGGCATTAAGTCTGCAGCCCGTATCAGCGGTATATCTGTCCTTGTGCAAATTGCCTTTATCGTGTTATTTTGTGCATTAATTGTTAAGGATGTTCTTTCTGGTGACACTGCTGCTAGCTCGCTCTTTTCCCTTGCACCGTTTTTAAGTGATCATAGTTCATTAAGCGCAGTATTCACTGGTGCTTCCCTAATTTGCTTCTGTTTTCTTGGCTTTGATGCAGTCACTACCATGTCTGAAGAAACAATAAAAGCGGAAAAAACCGTTTCGAAAGCAATTTTTCTGATCGTCCTTATTGCGGCTGTCATGTATATTGCAATTTCTTATTTAACACAAGTTGCTTTTCCTAACTTTGCATTTTCGAATCCAGATAATGCTGCATACGCACTTGTTCAGCTTGTTGGTGGTAATCTATTAAGCTCTATCTTTATTATGGTGTTGATAATTGCTACCTTCACTCAAGGAGTTTCCTCGATGACAAGTGTGAGCAGATTCCTGTTCGCTTTAGGTCGTGAATCGATTCTCCCTGTGAAGCTGTTTACAGCCATTCATCCAAAATACAAAACTCCTGTTGCTAACATCATCTTTGTCGGAGTAATTTCCTTCGCTGCTGTCTTTTTTGATCTTGATACAGCTGTAACATTTGTCAGCTTCGGTGCTTTGACTGCCTTTACCTTTGTGAATATTTCTGTTATTGGACACTACTATATTAAGCAAAAAGAACGTTCCTTGAAGGGAACCTTTGTCTATCTTGTTTTCCCTTTAATTGGCGCTGGTTTTATATGCTGGCTGTTGACACTGCTTAATAAACAAACACTCATGTATGGATTGGCTTGGCTTATTATTGGCTTTATTTACATGGCCATAAGAAAAGCATGGATAACATCAAAAGATAAAAGCTCCACAACAAGGAAAAAATTGCTGCAACAAAAAACTATGTCAGATAATCTGACAGATTAGTAGTTTTTATTTTCAGAATAGTTATACTTTAGTTTATTAACAATCTAATAAAGGTTTTCACAATCACAATATCGTTGAAAACAAAAAGCTGTCTAGGGTTCCGTTTAAAGAGTTTTCTTTAAAGTCAGGTCCGAGAGAGAGCGTGCAGCATTTGCTGTATACACGGAAGGACAAAAGCCTGGGAGATGATAATCTCTCTTACGCTTTTGTCCTTTTATTTTTTTAAGGAGGTTCTATTTATGGATACAGTTATTAACATTCCTGGTGGTGGAAAATGGTCTGGTGTGATCAGCCGTGGAAAAACGATTAAATTTACAGCAACTGAGGATGGTGCAAATCTTTCCCTGCTTTTGTATTCTGCTGCAGATACTGCTGAAAGGTATAATATGCCAGATACATTAAAGGCACAGCATACCTCTCACTTAACGAAGGGAAATGTGCTGATGAGTGATAACGGCCGCGTCCTTGCAAGTATTATTGACGATTCATTGGGCTGGCATGACACTATATCGGGCTATATCTCACGTCGACTTGTCGATGAGCGCTATGGCAAAACAACTTATCAGGAATTTAGAAATGACTGGCACCGCAGTGGTGAGGAGAACTTTGCAGTTGAATTGTTCCGTAATGGGATGACTGTTCGTGATCTTGTGCCTGTTGTCAATTTATTCTCTAAGGTCTATTGCACAGAGGATGGAAACATGCATTATGCCCTTAAGCATGCAAAAAAAGGCGACTTTATTGTCCTAAGAACAGAAATGGATGTCCTCCTTATTACATCCAATACACCGAATCCTTTAAATCCAAGCACCAATTATCCTGCTGTTCCAGTAAAACTGGAGGTCACAGCTGCGACTCCAATTAGTGAGGATGATTGCTGCCTCAATTATTGTCCAGAAAACAGGCGTGCCTTTGAAAACACATGGAATTATTCAGCACTTACGATAGGAGGAATGCAATAATGGCAGTACTTTACCGAGTTGAAAGCGAACGTAAACAGGAAAATGCCTTCATATCAGAAACAATTCCGGCTGGCGATGGCTGGACATACACTTTAGAGCCAGGGCAGGTTCTGCGAATCGTCGATTTAGAAGGAAATCAAGCTGCTGATACGCTCTTTTATGATGCGGAGAATCCTATTGACCATTATAGTGCAGTCAATACGATTACCAATCAAGGCAATGTATATTTAACGACTGGTTCTGTCCTTTTATCAGAGTCTGGCAAGGAGTTAGTGAAAATTGTCGCAGATACATGTGGTAACCACGATACACTCGGCGGCGCATGTTCGGCTCAAAGCAATACTGTCCGCTATGCACATGAAACACTGCCAATGCATAACTGCCGAGATACCTTTATGCTGCAGCTATCAAACAATGACCCCCGCTTTACAAAACGGGACTTGGCTCCAAATATTAACTTTTTTATGAATGTTCCCGTCACACCAGATGGCGGCTTAACGTTTGCTGATGGTGTTTCTGCTCCTGGCTATTATGTGGAAATGGAAGCAGCAGCTCGTGTACTTGTGTTAATCAGCAACTGCCCACAATTAAATAATCCTTGTAATGCTTATAACCCAACCCCAATAAAAGTGCTTGTTTGGGATAAATGATAAAGGAGTGACAACTATGTATACAAAAGTATTAATTGCCAACCGCGGAGCGATTGCTGTTCGAATTGAACGTACTCTTCGAAAAATGGGAATTCAGTCTGTGGCTGTTTATACGAAGGCTGACCAAGACAGCCTTCATGTTGATTTGGCAGATGAAGCCATTCTGATTGGTGAAGGTGCTGCAAAGGATTCTTATTTAAATGGAGAGCTTCTTCTTAATATAGCGCAGGAAACAGGTGCCCAAGCAATCCATCCTGGCTATGGCTTTTTAAGTGAAAATGCTGATTTTGCACGGGCCTGCTTTGAGAATAACATTGCCTTTATCGGGCCAACACCAGAGCAAATCGAGCTGTTTGGCTTAAAGCATTCCGCCCGGGAAATTGCCGAAAGAGCAAATGTTCCGATGCTTTCTGGTACACAGCTTATAACGGAGCTTTCAGCAGCTCTGTCAGAAGCAGCAAAAATCGGCTATCCAGTCATGCTGAAAAGCACAGCTGGTGGCGGTGGTATCGGCATGCGCGTTTGCGAGGATGAAGCAGCATTAAGCAATGTTTTCGAGTCTGTAAGCAGGCTGGCTCAAACGAACTTTAACAACGGTGGCGTCTTTTTAGAAAAATATATTCAAAAGGCCCGTCATGTTGAAGTCCAAATATTTGGGAATGAATTTGGCGAGGTGGCAGCACTTGGTGAACGAGATTGCTCGATTCAACGCCGCAATCAAAAAGTCGTTGAGGAAAGTCCAGCTCCCTGCCTGTCTTCTGCAGTTCGTGAACAAATGCTGCTGGCTTCAAAGCGCCTTGCAGCAGAGGTTGGTTATCGCAGTGCAGGAACAGTTGAATTTTTGTATGATCCAGACACAGAGCAATTTTACTTTCTTGAAGTAAACACAAGACTGCAAGTAGAGCATGGCGTGACAGAGGAAGTTCTTCGAATTGATTTAGTCGAGTGGATGGTCAGAGAATCAGCCGGCGAGTTACGTGGCCTTGAGCAATTATACAAAAAACCAGTTGGTCACAGTATCCAAGCAAGAATTTATGCTGAAGATTGCTTAAATGACTTCCGTCCAAGCGGTGGTCAGATAGATCAAGTAGTTTTCCCTGAAAATGCTCGGGTAGAATCGTGGGTACGTGACGGACTTACGGTTACATCTTTTTACGATCCGATGCTTGCAAAAATTATTGTGCATGGAGACACTCGGGAAGAAGCGCTTCATAAGCTGGACACAGCCCTAGCAGAGGCAAGAATTTATGGTATCACTACAAATCTGTCCTACATTCGCGCACTTTTAATGGAAGACAATTGCCGAAACGGACTTGTTTATACGCGGATGCTTGAAGGCTTTTCACCTGCTGAACAAGCAATAGAGGTGCTTGATGGTGGTATTCAAACTACTGTGCAGGATTGGCCAGGAAGAATTGGTCATTGGGACGTTGGTGTTCCTCCATGCGGACCAATGGACCCACTATCCTTCCGAATTGGAAACAAACTATTAGGCAATACCGAAAATGCATCAGGATTGGAGTTAACTCTCCGCGGCGGCACATACCGCTTCCGCTTTGACACTGCCTTCTGTTTAACTGGTGCCGATATGCATGCCACGCTTGGGGATGTGGAAGTGCCAATGTACACTGTAATCAATGCAAAAAGAGGTCAAACGTTAACATTCGGAGAAGCTGATACAGGTATGAGGACGTATTTCCTTATTGCAGGCGGATTGGATATGCCCCTTTATTTAGGCAGTGCTGCAACCTTTACTCTTGGTGGTTTTGGTGGACATGGCGGCAGAGCATTACGAACTGGTGACGTATTATCTGTTAACGATGCTTCCCTGCCTGCTTATACTGCAGTCATAAATGACCGTAAACCAGTGATTACTAAAGAATGGACAATTGGTGTCATCCCTGGTCCGCATTGCACAACAGAGTTTTTGTTGCCTGAATATTTGCAGCAGCTTACAGATACAAGCTGGGAGGTTCACTTTAACAGTTCACGTACAGGAGTTCGCTTAGTTGGTCCTGCTCCCTTGTGGTCACGCAGTGACGGTGGTGAAGCTGGACTGCATCCATCAAATATCCATGATAATGCTTATGCAGTTGGTACACTTGATTTAACTGGTGACATGCCGATATTACTCGGTCCTGATGGGCCAAGTCTCGGTGGATTTGTTTGCCCTGTCACAACTGCTTCAGCAGAATTTTGGAAAATTGGCCAGCTTCATGCTGGTGACAAAATCCGCTTCAAGCTGATTACACTGGAAGAGGCAGAAGCGCTTCGCGACTCGCAGGAGCAATATCTTCAAAGCATTGGAGAAAAGGAAGTAGCGGTTCTGCCAGCACTTACCGAGGATATTGTCCAGCTTCCCTGCGATTACCCTGTTTTACTAGAACAGTCAACAGGAAGAATTCCGATGAAAATCAGAGCGGCTGGTGATAAGCATGTGTTAGTCGAATATGGTGAGATGGAGCTTGACTTACTGCTGCGTTTTCAAGTTCATGCCTTAATGGAAGCCATGCAAAAAGAAACTGATTTGCCTATCATTGAAATGACACCAGGCATACGTTCACTGCAGATTCATATTGATGCATCAAAAATGACAGTTAAAGAACTAAGCAACATGATTGCTTCTATCAATGACTCACTCCCACCATTAGAGGAAATTGAAGTGCCATCACGTATTGTCCGCCTTCCCCTTTCATGGGATGATCCATCAACACAATTGGCTATCGACAGATACCAAAAGAATGTTAGACCTGACGCTCCTTGGTGTCCTAGTAATTTAGAGTTCATACGACGTGTTAACGGATTAAATGATATGGAAGACGTGAAGCGAATTGTCTTTGATGCCAATTATCTTGTTCTTGGCCTTGGCGATGTGTATCTTGGCGCACCTGTCGCAACACCAGTAGACCCGCGCCACCGTCTTGTTACAACAAAATATAATCCTGCCCGAACTTGGACACCAGAAAATGCAGTTGGTATCGGCGGTGCTTATATGTGTGTTTATGGTATGGAAGGACCAGGAGGCTATCAATTTGTCGGCCGAACTGTTCAGGTATGGAACAAATTGCGGGAAACAGAAAGCTTTCAGGCTGGAAAGCCATGGCTGCTTCGCTTCTTTGATCAAATTTCATTTTATCCAGTCAGTGCAGATGAATTACTAGTAATGCGCGAAGACTTCCTGCGCGGAAGATTTGAAATTGATATAACCGAAACAACCTTTAAGCTTGGTGATTATTTAGCATTTCTATCCTCAATTGAGGAAAGTACAAATACATTCCGGAGCAAACAGCAAGCCGCCTTCCATGAAGAGCGTGAAAGATGGCAGGAGCTTGGGTTGGCAGAGTATGTGTCAGAGCAAGAAACAGCTGAGCCTTCAGAGGAAGTACTTCCAGATGGAGCAGAAGCTGTGCGCAGCTCCATGCCAGGAAGTGTTTGGAAGGTACTAGTTTCATCTGGAGACCGCGTTCAAAAAGGCGATACATTAATAATTGAAGAAAGCATGAAAATGGAATTTCCACAAGCAGCTCCCTTTGACGGAACAATTGAATCTATTCATGTTGCCCCAGGTGATGAGGTGTATGCAGGCCAGCTAATTGTTTCTATTAAAAAAGCAGAAAGCGGTGATTTAAGTGCAGACAAATTCCCTAAAGACATTATCCATTCATGAAATTCAGGCAGGATATGAAAACGGCACGTTAACGCCTGAAGCACTTATAGAGCTTATTATCGAACGGGCAGAAGCTGATAAGGATTTCAATATTTGGATTAGTCCCCCTTCCTGGAGCTTTATTCGTTCCTATATTGATAATCTCGATTTAATCGACAAAGAAAAGTCACCTTTATGGGGTATTCCTTTTGCCATCAAGGATAATATTGATCTTGCAGGCGTTCCAACAACTGCTGGTTGTCCTGATTTTGCCTATACACCTGAAAAAAGTGCCACTATAGTTCAACGCTTAATTAATGCAGGCGCCATTCCGATTGGAAAAACAAATTTAGACCAGTTCGCCACTGGACTTGTCGGCACGAGAAGTCCTTTCGGCGAAACACAAAACGCATTAAGACCAGAGCTAATCAGTGGTGGTTCAAGCTCTGGTTCTGCAGTATCTGTGGCGCGCGGTCAAGCAGCCTTTTCCCTTGGAACAGATACTGCCGGCTCTGGTCGTGTCCCAGCAGCCTTAAACGGACTTATCGGGTTCAAGCCAAGTCTTGGTGCATGGCCAGTTAAAGGGGTTGTCCCTGCATGTGCAAGCATAGATTGTGTCACTGTTTTTTCTAATAATCTTCAAGACACTGTTTTTGTGGATGAAGTTGTTCGAGGCTTTGATAAAGAAGATCCTTGGTCAAAGACTGTAAAGAGAGAGCCTTCCTCCCTGCCTAAGCGCCTATTAATCCCAGAGGATTCGCCTGAATTTTACGGACCTTTTGCAAAGGAATATGAACAAGCCTGGCAAACAGCTTTAACAAAAATGAACAAACTCGGAATCCTTATCGAAAAGATAGATGTAAGCTACTTGTTAGAAGCAGCATCTGTTTTATATGATGGGCCTTGGGTTGCAGAAAGATGGTCTGATTTAGGAGCGTTTATTGAGGAGCATCCAAACTCAAGCCTGACTGTAACAGAAACCGTGTTACGCACCGGTGCCAAATCAGCATATACTGCCTCCTCTCTGTTTCAAGCAATGCATAAGCTGCAAGCATCAAAACGTAAAGCACATCTACAGCTCGAAGATGCAGTTTTGATCATGCCAACTGCTGGAGGGACATGGACACGAGCTGAAGTACGGCACGAGCCGATTCAAACAAACAGTCAAATGGGACTATATACAAATCATTGTAATTTACTAGATTTATCTGCAATTAACATTCCTTCTGAACCTATAGAGGATACATTGCCATTTGGAATTACTTTATTTTCAGGTGCTAATGATGAACATCTTATTACAGGGCTTGCAGCAAAATTTTTAAATGAGTCTCCTGTGCCGACGCAAACAAATACGGTCACGATTGCAGTTTGTGGCCTGCACATGCAAGGGTACCCCCTTGAAGTGCAAATGAAGGAGCATGATGCCAAATTTAAAAGAAAGACTAAAACTTCTGCAAACTATCAGCTGATCGCATTAAATACTGCTCCAGCAAAGCCAGGCCTCATTCGTGAACCACATAATGGAGCTGAAATTGATCTCGAATTATGGGAAATGCCTGTTGAACAACTTGGTGCTTTCGTATCACTCATCCCATCACCACTTAGCATTGGTACGATTGAACTTAAAGACGGTACATTTGTTAAAGGATTTTTGTGTGAACAATGGGCTGTAGATGAAGGAAAGGACATTACTCGCTTCGGTGGCTGGCATCAATATTCAGCAAGCAAGCCGTCAGTGCATACCGTTTTATAAATAATCGAGAAGGGTAAAAAATAACCCTTCTCTTCTCATTATCTCTCTTTTTCTCCCCTTCTTTGAAAAAACCTCCCTTTTCCACCACTATATCTTCCTTGAATCTTAAAAAGATAGCAGTATAATAAAAATTAATTATATAGCTCGAAAATGTTTTCTAGGGTTCCGCAGCAATTTTTGCTGGTCTGGTCCGAGAGAAAACTCACAGCAATTGCTGTGTCACGGAAGGACAAAAGCCTGGGAGAAACTGTTTACAGTTTACTCCCAGGCTTTTGTTTTTTTTTCGGGCAAAAATAAATTTGGAGGTGCATGACATGAATTCCACTTGGATTCAAGTTTTTATTGCAGCATTTTTTGAAGTATTTTGGGTTATTGGCTTAAAGCATTCTGATAGTTTTCTAACATGGACAGGAACGGCAATATGTATCGTTATCAGCTTTTACGTCATGATCATGGCAGGAAAAAAACTGCCTGTTGGAACTGTTTATGCTGTTTTTGTAGGATTGGGGACTGCAGGAACAATATTCACTGAAATTCTATTCTTTGGTGTTCCATTTAAGATAGAAAAAGTCCTTTTGATCTTGCTTCTGTTAGCAGGAGTAATCGGATTGAAATTAGTAACAAAGGATAAAACGCAAAAAGGAGATGTATCTTAACATGGCTTGGATCGCTTTAATTGCAGCAGGAATTTGTGAAATGTTTGGTGTAACAATGATAAATAAATTGCATAAAGACCGCAACTGGCAGTCTGTCCTACTACTGATTCTTGGATTTGGATTAAGCTTTGTTTTCCTTGCATACGCAATGGAAACACTTCCTATGGGTACTGCCTACGCCATTTGGACAGGAATTGGTGCTTCAGGTGGAGCAATACTTGGTATGATTCTTTACGGGGAGTCCAAAGACTGGCGAAGACTTATATTTATCGCAATGGTTTTAGGTGCAGCAGTTGGGTTAAAGCTAGTTTCATAGAGGAGTATCATTAAAAAACTAGTGAATAAATATCAACTCAAAAAACCGAACAAGTTCTTTGTTCGGTTTTATTCTGTTTTAAAAATACAGCTTTCATATATATGGAGTGAGACACTCCACTCCTGCTCTTTCGCGAATCCAATTTTTTCTCCACAGAATTTAATTAAAGTTGGAAATCACATAATATTTGTTTTTGCGAAGGCTTTGTTAGTTATTCACTTCGTCCTTATTAACTGATAACTTCCTTTTTGGCAAGGAGCTGCTTCATCAGTTTTTTGGCTAGCGTTGCGGAGCGAACACGCAAATGTAAATCTGGAGAAATTTCAACTGAGTATTGCCTGCTTTTGATTGCTGCTTTTAATTCAGTTATCGTGGAACAGTCTTGTTCTAAATCGTTTAAAATCGCACCATACTGAAGAAATTGATGTGTATCACTTCCTGCTGTGACTGGAAGACCGAGTTTATCTGCTAGCCAATAAACATTTTCTTTATTTTCTTCAATCCCAATAGAGTAAAGATCCTTTCCATTTAAATCAAGTGCATCTAGTCTTCTTAATACACTTGGTTCATGCTGGGTAAGTGGTGTACTCGGACGAAACGGATGTCCCCCAATTGTAATGGTTTCATAGGAATCAGCAATGTCGAGAAGTGCAGCAAGTGCAATAAATTTATCTTCCTCTAAATGAGGCTGTAAACTTTTAAACATATGTAATATTGCATCACGATTGCTAATCAGCAGAATGTGACCAACGCCCTCCACATCTACCTCCATGCCTGGAAATATCTTCAGTCCTTCTACCTCATAATAATCATCTTTATAAAGGTATTGCTGGTCTAAATAATCATAAACATCCAGAAATCTTAGTGTGTTGAAATGCTCTGTTAAGGCAATTGCATCAAGGCCCGCTGCTTTTGCTTCTTTCACCATTGTTTGAAAATAATCTGGCATAAATTCCGATTTTTTCGATATTTTTACATGTGTGTGTAAATCAATTTTCATGTTAGAAGCTCCTTTTCATTTATAATTGGAAAGCCACGATATACAGGGAAACAATATAAACTATGCTGATTGTTAGAAATCCATAATCACTTCTGCCAATTTTAAGTGTTTGGAGCTTCAGCTTTTTAACAACTGGATTTTTGAATGCATTTTTGCTTCCCTTTGTTTCAAGTGCCTCAACCGTTGTCCGTGCACGTTTTGCTACACTAAGAAGCAGCGGATAAAAGGACAATACTGCAAGCCTAATGAAGTAATAGGTAATTCTCCAATAAAGAAACCCCTTCTTATCAGGCGCTCTTCCTCTTAACCGATAGGACATAAATACATGATTATACTCCTCAAGCAACAGTGGAAGCATTCTATAGCCATATGAAATCGAAAATGAAACTTGTCCTGGCACCCCAATACTCAATAACCCAACACTTAGCTTTTCAGGACTCATGGAGCAAAAGACCGTGATACTTGCTAAAGAAATAACTGCCAGCTTCACTGTTAGCATAATTAATGGGAGTAATACAGTGATATTTCCACCAAAAAATAAGGTAGCAATAAACATATAGCCGCCTTGACCAAGTATGCCAAGAATAAGAATAAACAAAATCAACCTGCTTACTTTCGTCATAACGGTAGTGATAATTGTCGCAAGGAGCATCCCTAGTAATACAACTTGTTCATCAATAAACCATGGTGCAATTCCAAAAAAACCATACCAGATGAACAAGATACGCGGGTCTAATTTCGCAATGAATGTTTGGTCATTGGCATATGCCGTATTCATCAGCTCGATTTTCATTTGCTCCACATTCAGCTTGTCGATCATGTTTTTTGCATAATCCATGCAGATTCCTCCTGAAAAAAATCTATAAATGAATCAATCGTATACTTAGCAGGTGTTATGTTGAGCTTATGTGATAACTCCACAATTTGCGGAGGAATAATTCCCGCCCTTCTCATCAGTAAGGAATTAGAGAATAATCCTTCCTTGTCACCATCATAAATAATTTGGCCATTGTTCATAACGACAACTCGTGTAGCCCATTCACTGACAAGTTGCATATCATGTGTGGCAATTAACACTAACTCTGTTCTAACTGCCAGCTTATCAATGAATTGTGTGAGGTGCTTCCGAGTAGCAATATCTAAATTGGCAGTTGGTTCATCAAGGAGAATAATTGCTGGATTCATAGCAGCACCAATGGCAAGAGATGCTCTCCGCTGCTGGCCACCACTCATTAGCCTGCTGTCTTTATGCTGTAGCTCGGAAAGATGGAAAAGCTCCAGAATATGATCTACTATCTCTTCGTATCCTTGTTGTTTACGTGCCTTCAAGAAAAACTCTACATCCTTGCGCACAGAGTCCTCAATAAACATCTGTTCTGGATTTTGGTATATATATGTAACAATGTCTGCCAGTTTTTCTGGTGACTGTTTTGCTGTTGACTTCCCTTTAATAGAAACAGTTCCAGCATTAGGTTTTCGAAACCCTGTCAACAAACGAAGCAACGTCGATTTTCCAGCACCATTATTTCCAACAAGCGCCACCTTTTCTCCTTTGGAAAAAGTAATATTTATATCCTGTAAAATTTGCTTATACGATCGTTCAACAGTTTGATAAGAAAAACGGACATCCTTAAATTCTGCTATTGCTTCGCTGCTTTTCATAGACGGGACATCAGTTATGGGAATTTCCTTCTTCACGAGATGCGCAAAACTTTCCCCGGCTTCTTCCAATGTAATCGGAACAGTTGCCTGATGCACGTTTAACCCAAATGCAGCCTGTGTTACTTGCGGCGGATATATATTTCGCGCTGTTAAATCTTCAACAGCAGTTAAAGCCTCCCGAACTGGTCTTTTCCATACGACCCTTCCTTTATCGACTAACAAAACGGTCGAGCAATATTCGGCAATAAATTCTGTGTGATGCTCAATAACAATGATTGTTTTCTCGTATTGTTGATGCAGTTTCTTTAATACATCATACATAGATTTTGCATGGTATGGATCTAGTTGTGCTATCGGTTCATCAAGCACGATAATCTTTGGATTTAATGCCAAACATCCTGCCAACGCAAGCAAGTGCTTCTGCCCCCCGCTTAGCTGCCACACAAATTCATTCTCATAATCTTCTAATCCGACAATTTTAAGTGCTTCACGTGCTCTTTCCATATAATCAGCATAACCAAAGTGAAGTGGAGCAAATGCTGCATCTTCCATTACTCTTGCTTGAACTATTTGGTTCTCAAAATCTTGATAAACATAGCCTACATGCTCGGAAAGATCTGCTACCGTATTTGAGGTTATATTCAGTCCATTAATGCAAGCTTCTCCTTCAAAATCACCAGTATAATAATGGGGAATTAAACCATTCAGAAGCTTACATAGTGTTGACTTGCCGCTCCCATTCCCCCCAATAATAGCTAAGAACTCTCCCTTTTCAACAGTAATGCTGACATTCTTTAAGATGGCTTCCTCCTCATTAGGATAAGTAAAACTTACATTCTGAATGTCTATTATTGTGTTCATGCTGCTTTATTCCTTTCCTTTTTAGAACGCTTAATAAGTACATATACAATAGTGGCAGAAACTACCGCTGCAATGCCTAAGGAAATCAAGGTTAACGCTGATTCTGAAATATAAGAAAATGTTGCTTCCCATTCGAAGATGTTCCATTCTGTTTCTGATAAATATTCAAACCCGAATGCTGATATCGCCAATAAAATAACTGGAATCAAAAACCTTGGGTGTAATATCCCACGAATAGCATAAGCGTTATCAGGAGTACGAGGCTTCATTCCCAGCAATGGTTCTATTTTTCCGTAAAGTCTTGGCACAAGATAGAGTGTTGGCAAGAGTGCAAATAAGATACCGGAAAAAAGCACATCATTCAAGAATGAGAATCCTTCAACTACTACGACACTCTCAGCAAGTCCAGGAAGTGCTTCAAAATCATCAACACCTACCCAAACCTTTCCTATATCGACCATCATACTTATCAGTTGATGAATAACTACGCCGGTCATTGCGGCAATACCAACTTGACGCTTGTTCCTTGGATCCTTAACCAGACTGCCAGCTATGTACATCGCAAGGGAAAAGGAGATAAATTTCTCTAACTCTCCAAAGCCTCCAAATTGGCCGAGCATAATTTCTCCAAAAATTACTTCGCCCAATGCAGCTCCAATCCCAGCATAAAGGGGGTGAAACAAAATACATAGTGTGAGTGGGATAAATGCAAAATACTCAATGGAAAATTCAACTGGACCAAGATAAATAGAAGGTACAAGTTCCGTAATCATGTTAGACAGGCCGTAAAGAGACATCGATAAAATAAATACCATCATTTTCTGTGACTGGGTAAGCGTGTAATTTCGTTTCATAGATTTGGTTCCCTCCTTTGTCATTTCTATTACATTGTAAAAAACAAATATAAATAGCTAATATTGCAATTGTAAGAAAACTGTAAACTTTTTATCATTTTCTTTCATTTTGATATTTTTTTTGCAGGAAATGCTACGATATTAGAAAAAAGGAGAAAACCAGTGTTTAATTTAAATGAGCTGTCTTCAAGTCAATGGCGAATAGGTAACTGGATTGTCCATAATGAAGCAGAGGTCCTTATTTCTACGGAAAAGGATATTGCTGCTGCAACTGGTGTAAGCATTGCTTCTGTATCACGGTTTTGGAAGGCAGTAGGCTTTGATAATTTGAAAGCCTTTAAGCAATTTTTAAAGGAAAAACGAGAAATTACACCAGCAAAAAAGCTGTTGAATACAATGACAGATTTAGAGTATTCTAGCTTGCAAAGTCATCATTTAAACCGAAGTATTCACCACCTGCAGGCCACATTAAACTTATTTCAAAAGGAAGCATTTGAACAAGCCGTTTCCTCCATTTGTACATCAAATAAGCTATATATTTATGCACCAGGTCCTTCCCTTGGACTTGGTGAGCTTTTAAGCTATAGATTGCGGCGATATGGTCTTGATGTGCGGATTGTAAGATGGCTTGGAAGTGAAATATTGGAGGAGCTTTTACACATAAATGAGTATTGCACTGTTATGCTTTTTAGCTTTGGAAGGCTACTTAAGGAAGCAGAGGTGCTTTTAATGCATGCACATCACAAAAACTGTAAAACAATTGTGATAAGTGACCAACCTGGACTCGAAGCCCCTATTAAATATGATATCTTTCTGTATGCTGACAGAGGCGAAAAAAATGAGTTTCATTCGATGATTGCCCCTCTTTTCCTAATGGAAAATCTTATTGTGGAAGTTGGAAAGGCAATTCCTTCATTAGAAAATATGGAACAGCTTGATAAGCTTCGAAAAAGCTTTAAAGACTTTCTTCCTCGCTAAAAAACAACACCCTTTTACGCAGGGTGTTGTTACTTTATTACTTATGTCTACCAGCAAATGCAAGCATTCAACCAATCTCTGAATCTTTTATTTCATTTTCCACAAATCGAATTTTCACCATAATTTTATGAATAAATTTCGGGAAAAAATAAGCTCCAAAAAATGCACAAATAAATGCTTGGCTCCATGTTTTTAACCATTGTGGAAGAAAATGACTGTTATACCCAAAATTAATCGAAACAAGTATAAATGAAATAAATACACTCATACTTAACGACATAAAAAAAGCAAAAACAAGCTGTTTATATTTTATATGAATCTTCATAACTACCCCTTAACAATACTTTTATAAGTTTGCGATCTCTACTTCTTCATATTGAGTAATCGTCTTTTTCATACTTGGGTTTTCACTGATCCCTTGCTTCCTTTGTTTATTCATCTCTTTATGCTCATTTACATGTTCTTCTCTTGAAAGCCATGCAATGAAATCTTGTTTTGCCGTCCATTTTGTCACAATCGAATATTCTACAACGTCATTTTTTTCTTTTTTCCAGCATTCAGAACTTATTAAACCAGACACATCTTGTAATTCTGCAAACGTCTTTTTCATCTTTGCGATAATTTTAGCTTCATTCGCTTTATCCCCTTCAAAGCTCGCTTGATTAACAAACATCAAACATACCTCCATATATTATTAAATAAATATCTTACTTACTAAGATATTAAGTATTAGTAAGGTTAACATAGATTTTTATTATTAGTCAATGAGAACTTCTCTCAATTATTTCAGCTTCTTATTTAACTTGTGAAAAACATTCAGCATTTGATCAATTTCTGTTTCTTCCAAGTCCTGCAGAAGCTCAACAAATACTGCTGCTCTATTTTCAATAATCTGATTAACAATTTTCTCCCCTTCAGCTGTTAAAGACAGCTTCACTACTCTCCTGTCTTCACTTGAGCGATATCGATTTATTAAATCATGCTTTAATAACGTATCTGTAAGAACTGTACCTCCACCTGAAGTAATTCCTAAATACTTGGTGATTTCAGATGCTGTACAAGTTTTCACTTTATAGAGATATGTCAAAATTAAAATATGACCGTCACTTAAGTTAAAATCTGTTTTTGGAAAAAAGTCGTTTTTGGTTTTTGTTTTTCTAAAGATGCTTTCATATAGCTCTTGAAACTCTTTTAATTTCTTATACCGTTGTTCTGACTCCATATTAACCTCGCTTCTGCGTATAATCCTAAATATTCTTCATGTATCTTATGCCTTTTTGTAAGTCTTGATAAAGGCGGTTCACTTTCTGATTTGATAGTAATTCCTTATTAGAATATAGATGTTTCCCAATTGCTACTACCAACCTTTTTATATCACATAATTCCTCATAAACCAATTCTAATTTGCCATCATCATTTTCTTTTAGATGGATTTTTATATTTACTTCATCTTTACCAACTCTATGCAGTTCCCAGTGATATTCTTCAGGCTCTTCCAATAAAGTAAAAGTTAAATAATTTCTTGGATACGGAACCGCACCTGGAAGCAGCTGACATATGGAAGCAAGAATGTCTTCTAATGGATCGGAGAACAAATACGAACATACGAATTCAAATTTGTTATCACCTATTTTTAAATACCCCGTTGCCCATTTACTCTGGCTATTATAATCATAATGAAACACAATTTTTTTCGTCATGAAAGCTCCTTAAGTTATCATATTTATCATAAGTCTATACCAAATAGACCAAAAAGGAACTGATCATTTGCTTGTAAATAAATAAAAGGCTGCTTTATAAAAAGCAGCCCCGTTGTTTTATAGATTCGCTCCGTTTGTAGCGATAACATCTTTGTACCAGTAGAAGGATTTCTTCTTGCTGCGGTCGAATGTTCCGCTTCCATCATCATGCTTGTCAACGTAGATATAGCCATAACGCTTAGACATTTCTCCTGATGATGCACTAACTAAGTCAATGCAGCCCCATGAAGTATAGCCCATTAACTCAACGCCGTCTTCGATTGCTTCGCCCATTGCTTTAATATGCTCACGCAGGTAATCAATGCGATAGTCGTCATTGATAGAACCATCTTCTTCCACTTTATCGTATGCACCTAAACCATTTTCTACTACGAACAATGGAACTTGGTAACGGTCATACAGGTTGTTTAAGGAAATGCGAAGTCCTGTCGGGTCAATTTCCCAGCCCCACTCACTTGCGTTCAAGAATGGGTTTTTAATGCCACCTATAAGGTTTCCTTGCGCTTTTTCTTCGTCTGTTTTTACCTTTTTCTCTGTACGAGACATATAGTAGCTTAAGCTGATGAAATCAACTGGATATTGCTTTAACAATTCCAAGTCGCCATCTTCGATTTTCAGGTTAATATTGTTTTCTTTAAAGTAGCGTTTAGCAAAAGTAGGGTATGCTCCTCTTACTTGAACGTCACCACACAAGTAGTTAAATACTTGCTCTTCTTTAAGTGCATGCAGGATATTTTCAGGATTGCTGTCAAATGCATATACTGGTGCATAAATTAGCATACAGCCGATTTGCGCATCAGGAATAATTTCATGTCCTGCTTTAACAGCTAAGCTGCTAGCAACGAACTGGTGATGCAAGCCTTGGAAGCTGTCTTGCAGTTTTGTTTCTTGGTTTTCAGGCGAGAATCCTAGACCTAAAATAGGCATATGTGTTGCACCATTAATTTCGTTGAATGTTAACCAATACTTCACTTTATCTTTATAGCGTTTAAACAACACAGTAGCATAACGCTCAAAGAATGTAACTAGTTCACGGCTTCTCCAGCCGCCATATTCTTTGATTAAGTGAAGTGGTGTTTCATAGTGAGAAATTGTTACAACTGGCTCAATGCCGTATTTAGCAAGTTCATCAAATACTTTGTCATAGAACGCAAGGCCTTCTTCATTCGGCTCAAGCTCGTCACCATTAGGGAAAATGCGAGACCAAGCAATACTCATACGGTATGATTTAAAGCCCATTTCAGCAAATAGCGCGATATCTTCCTTGTAGCGGTGATAAAAATCAATACCATCATGGTTAGGGTATACATATTTAGATTTATCTATTTCGAAATCAAAACCAGTTTGTGCAATAACTTGTAAACGAATTTTGCCTCCTGGCAATACGTCAGCAAGGTTTAATCCTTTACCGCCTTCATTATATCCACCTTCTAATTGGTTGGCAGCAGTAGCTCCACCCCATAAGAAATTTTCAGGAAAAGTAAGTTTTGTCATGAGTGAATTCCTCCTAATTTAACTGGAACTAATAATAGATTGTGTAAATCATCTAACCTAATAATACTATTAACTTTAGAAGAAAACTGGTCTGAATGAGACTAGTAATGTAATTTGCATTTTGTAAAACAACTATAAAAACATCTGTAAGTAAATATAGTAAATGGATTGTAAATAATTATATTGTATATAGTGAACGATTTTCTCTACTTTAATTCTCCGAGCCCACTGTAAATTGTCTTTATCGTTTTATTTTTTTGCCAAAATAAAAAGACCAAAATGATGATTTTGGCCTTGGGGGTGTTATCATTTCTTACTATTAAAAGTCCTCATTCACTAAATCTCCTACAACAGCCATCGCAGCTTTACTTCCTTCTGCGGCTGCAATAATCAATTGAGCAGGGGCAATAATGGAATTATCTCCACATGCATAAACTCCTGCAATGGTCGTTCGACCAGAATTATCTGTGTCAATTCCTCCCATACTATTCAAACTGCAGCCTAATTGTTGTGCTAATGGAGATGCCTGTTGCAAACCTGAGGTGACAAAGCCGCCTTCTCTTGCTAATTCTCTCCCACTCTTAAAGATAATTTTCCGCAATTTGCCGTCCACTCCCTGCAGATATTCTATTTCTTCTTCAATCACTTCGATGTCCTTATCTGCAAAAAGCTCTCTTTGCTCACTTGACAAAACCTTTTGTCCATTTGTACACAGAACAACATCTTTACTCCAATTTCTAATCATTTTTGTCATATGAAATGCTCGCTCATTTTCTGCAATGACGACTAATGGACGGTCCTTTAATTCCCATCCATCACAAAACGGACAGCTAAACAGACTTGCTCCATAAAATTCATGGATTCCTTTAATAGCAGGAAGAATATCTGTAAGGCCAGTAGCTAAAATGACCTTTCTTGCCTCAAACGTATTGCCATCCTTCGTTAAAATCAGAAAACGATCATTTTCTGTCTTTATATCAAACACTCTTTGATTTTTGATGATTATATTAGGATACTCCTTTAAATCCTTTAAAGCATATCTTTTAAATTCAGCCGGTTTAATTTTATCTCTCGTAATAAACCCGTGAGATTCGTGAGTAACAGCGTTTCTTGGTTTATTATCATCAAAAAGTATGATATTCTTTTTTGCTCTTCCAAGCACAAGTGCTGCATTAAGTCCTGCTGGGCCTCCACCAATAATTACGCAATCTAATACCATATTATATCCTCTCCTATTAAATCTATTAAAGACTCCTTATATCTATTATTAAACTAAAAAAATAGATTATATAAATATATTAAAGACCCACAATATCTACAATTGATTCTAACTTAAAATAAGATATATAACAAGGTATTTCTCTTTTGACTAGAATATAACTTAGAAATTAATTTTTTATATTAAATTTTATTTATATTAAATTTTATATTATGAGACAAAATTTCAGCTATTATATCATTCATTTATTCCTTTCTAATAAGCTTTAATTTCCAAGTCATAACAAAAGATAAGAGAATGATGTGTAATGGTACTTCTTTTCTCTAAACATTCACACACTAAAAGTTTAATAAAAAACTGCCTTCCAATTGCAGATTTCCCCACAAAGGAAGACAGTTTTCTACTATAATATTATATTTATACATTACTCCACTAACTGAGTTATCTTTTTTCAGGGCTTCCTTCTGCTTCAGCTATATCACTGGCTAAATCAGCACGATCTATATCAGCTTTGAAAAATTCCTCTGTTTCAGGCAGTCTTAAATTCAAGTACTGCTTTTTAGAAATGCGGATTGTAGCATTCTCCACCGTATAGTCAAAAACATGACCGCCGGTACTTCTATTTTTATCAATAAAATGCAAATGATATCCAGCAACTGCGATTCCATGGGCATATTGTGGAGTGCGAAAGCCAGCAATCGTTCCCTCGATGTTTTCAAAGTCAAAGATCGGCTGTGTTTTTACCGCTTCAATCATCGGCACATATGGCTTTTCCTGTACCTCAACTGTTCTCGTTTGAACCTTTTTAAAGACACCATCCATTCTAATCGCATAAAAAACATTTTTACTAGGGAGAAGTTTGTCTAATTCCTGCTCCAGTACTTCTAATGTTAATTGGCGGTTTACACGGTGTGTAATCTCTGTTTCAAAAAATGTAATCGAGCAAAATGGTGATTTATCCTTTTCCTTAACTGGTGTTGCTGTTCCATCTGAGCGGAGTCGGTAGAACTCACCATCAAACCCGATTAATTCACCATCGAGTTTATTAAAGGTGCCAATACCAAAGTCCCCATGTTCATGAATTTCACCTAATGAAAAGTCTCCGTCGTAAACACCATCCAGAAGCGCCGTCATTGTCGAAACCTGATAAACCTCCTGCTTCTGGTCTTCGTTGTTCTCTATTATGTCAGCATGTAAAGTTTTAACCATTTCCATGCATCATCACCTCAATCTTAAAAAATATATTGCTTGGATGCCTTTTATGAATGCCAAAGCTCTCTTTCAACTGCTTGCTGTTTGAAATAATCCGGCCATTTTTGATTTGCCAAATCGATATTTTCGCTATAGTCAATTGGGATGTCAATGATGACAGGTCCTTCCTGCTGCAGACCCTTTTCAAGAACCTTTGACAGCTCTTGTGGAGAGTTTACCCTAAGTCCTGTTGCACCAAAACTTTCTGCGTATTTAACGATATCTATTGGTCCGAATTCGACACAGGAATCTCGGTTATATTTCATTATCTGCTGGAAGGATACCATATCATATTTGCTGTCATTCCAAACTAAATGAACGATGTTAGCCTTCATCCTAACAGCCGTTTCAAGCTCCATCGCAGAGAACAGAAAGCCCCCGTCACCAGATACAGAAACGATTTTTTTGTCTTGGTGCAATATAGCTGCACCAATTGCCCAAGGAAGAGCAACTCCAAGTGTCTGCATTCCATTTGAAATCAGCAGTGTATTTGGTTCATAGGAGCGAAAGTGACGTGACATCCAAATCCCGTGAGAGCCAATATCACATGTAACAATCACATCATCTGCAATTTGGCTTCTTAACGCATTGATTACCTGTAATGGATGGGACAGACCTTGCTTTTGAATTGGCTTTGGTGATTCCATTTCTTCATGAAGATCTCTAAGTCTGGCAAGAAATTCATTTTTCTCTCCACTTATTTTTGCCGGAACAGAGAAAAAGTCTAATTCGGCAACTGTTGCAGAAATGTCACCAATCAATTCAAGGCAGGGCTGATAAAAATGGTCAGCATCTGCTTGAATTTCATCAACATGAATAATATTCGGATTATTATTTACATTCCAAAACTTTGGATCATATTCAATTGGATCAAAGCCGATAGTAATAATGAGATCTGCCTGTTCAATGAGAAGATCACCTGGCTGGTTGGCAAAAAGCCCGATACGTCCATAATATTGAGCTTCGAGCTCTCTTGAAAGAGTGCCTGCTCCTTGATATGTCTCTACAAAGGGGATTCCTAATGTATGGAGAAATTTCCGGATTGATTTTACTGCTTTTGGCCTACTTCCTTTCATTCCTACTATGGCAATAGGAAGATTGGCGTTGTGAATTTTTGCGACGGCAGAACGGATGCTGCTATCTGCTGCAGCACCAAGTGTTGGTGCTGGCAGTGCTGCTATTGCTTGGACAGATGTTTCTTCTGTGACGACATCTTGAGGAAAGCTGATAAATGCTGCGCCTGCCTGGCCTGATTTAGCTGCACGAAAGGCATTTGTTAATGCTTCAGGGATATTCTTGACATCCTGTACTTCCACACTGTATTTTGTTACTGGTTTAAATAATGCAGCATTATCCAGTGATTGATGTGTGCGTTTCAATCTGTCAGCTCGAATGACATTACCTGCAATCGCCACAACTGGATCTCCTTCTGTATTAGCCGTCAATAAGCCTGTTGCTAGATTTGAAGCTCCAGGTCCTGAGGTTACCAAGCATACTCCAGGATTTCCTGTCAGTCTTCCAACTGCTGCTGCCATAAATGCTGCATTTTGTTCATGTCTGCAAAGAATTAGCTCTGGTCCTCTGTCTTGCAGCACATCAAAAACAGCATCTATTTTTGCACCTGGTATAGCAAAAACATGTGTGACACCTTGAGCAATCAGTGTGTCAACAATTAGTTCTGCTCCTCGTCTTGTGATATTTGTTTGGTCCTGAAGATTCATTCAGCTTCACTCCTTAAATTGAATTCCTTATAAAATTTGGAATTTCATGATATGATTTACTATACATTTCACATGATATTTTTTCCAATATCCATTAAACGTGGGATTGATATGTATTACGAATGAATCAGTAAGGTGGTTATAATCATGGAGCTTAGACACTTGCAGTATTTTAAAACAGTGGCAGAGGAGCTTCATTTCGGAAGGGCAGCTTCAAAACTTAATATGACACAGCCACCTCTCAGCCAGCAAATAAAGCAATTGGAGGAAGAACTGGGTTTTCCCCTCTTTCATCGTTCCAGTCGGGCTGTGGAATTAACAACTGCCGGAAACGTTTTTTTAGGACAAATAACTTCTGTATTAAATCAATTAGACAGAGCCGTTGATACAGCGCGCCATACCGCAAGAGGTGAACTTGGAAAGATTGTAGTCGGGTTTGTCGGTACAGCAACATATGAGATTTTGCCGCCAGCCATAAAGGAATTTAGAGCTATTTTTCCGTCGATTGAGATTGAATTACGCCAATTATCTGCCCCAAATCAGCTAACCGCGTTATTAAATGGCGATATTGATGTAGGTTTTTCACATCCTCCTGTTACTAACTGTGAACTCATCAGCAGAAGTCTTAAAACTAGTGAATGTGTTTTTGCCATCCCCAAAAATCATCACTTGGCAGATAAACCTGCCATTTCCATGTCTGATATTAAAAATGAGCCAATCATTTCCTTGTCAAAAGAGGCATGGCCCTCTCTGTATGAGGACTTTATCCAACTATGTAATAAAAATGGCTTCCATCCGAATATCGTGCAGGAATCAACTGAATATCAAATGGTCATTGGATTAGTCACCGCAGGCATCGGGATTGCCGTTGTACCTGATTCAGCTAAACGCCTGTTTAATTTAGATGTACTATACAAAAAATTCGCACAAGAACAATTAACAGCAGAATGGATTCTTTCCTACAAAAGAGAAAATCATAATCCAGCCCTGTTTCATTTAGTCCATCATGTGTTAGAGCGCACAGACTTATTTTAAAGAGGAGAAATTCCATAAAGTTAAAAGAGCTTACAATAAGTAACTAAGACCAATCACAAACCACCTATTTAAGTATTTCTGAATAATAGTTCAGTTTGTGTCTTTGTATTTCTGTTGGAATACAATATTTAAACTGCATAGTGGAATGGAGCGTTGGCCACTCGACTCCAGCGGGAAATAGAGGAAAGGATGAGACCCCGCAGGCGAAGATGAGGAGGCTCATCTTCCTCCCCGCGGAAAGCGAGGGGACGTATGCGCAATGAAACGGACTAATCTAAAAACCTATCTCTCTATATAATCCCAAGATTCATCATTTCAAAGTTTAGAATTTCGATAGCTTAATTTTTGTCCTTTTGCAGTCTCAGCCTCTTCTTCATTATCAATTATCGTTATATGTATCCGCTTCAAAAACTCTCGTAATATCCTCGATAGACCATTATTTGCATTATAAAAATATCCGAAGGAATACGTTTTATAATGAGGAGAAGCAAAGTTAATGACTACATACTTATCACTTCTAGACAAACCTGCATCTGTTTTAAATGCATAGTCAAACCCTATATTTATCGCAGTATTGTTTTCCAAAGTATGCCGTATTGTATCGACATTATTTGTAGTAAATAAAATATCAAAAGGCAGTGAGCTGAAGCCTTTCATGAATTCGTTAATGTAGACATCATTATATAATACGATTGGCTGATCAATTAACATCTCTGCAGTTATTAGTTTATTCTGTGCCAATGGCGAATTTTTGTTTACCGCCACAACCATATGGCCATCGAGCAGCTTTTTGAAAACGAGATTCCGATATTTCTTTTCTTCTTTTTCTGTATATGTTATAAAGCCAACATCCACTTCCCCTTCTAGCACTTTCTCAATTATATGCTCTGTACTGTTTTCATAAATAGATGCTTTAATATTAGGATATTCCCTTTTAATGTCTGAAATAAGATCAACGAGAATTTCCATTGGCCCTGGATATGTCGCTATCTTCATTTCACCATTCATTGTATTTGTGTAGGCTTCTGCTTCCTCCATAAACTCCTGAAGCTTCTGTAAAACAGAATTTGCCTTTTCTACTAGCTTGTGACCTTCTTCTGTCGGAACAGATCCTCGTCTTGATCTGTGAAAAATACTAATATTTAATTCTTTTTCAAGATTTTTAATCGATTGACTCAATGCTGGCAATGTTATATGTAAATTTTCTGCCGCTTCCTTCAAGGAGCCTGTTCGTGCAATTTCAACCATATATTTTAATTGTTCAATATTCATATAAACCTCATTTTTTAGTTAAGCAGTACTTAACCTTAGTTAATATTAACTAAATTTATCATAAGTGTTGTTAGCTGTATACTAATATATGTAAATAAACTACATAAGGGGTTGTTTTTAGATGAAAGCGTTAAGATGGCATAATCAAAAAGATATTCGCTTGGAGGAAATAGACGAGCCGAAATTAAATCCAGGTCAAGTAAAAATGAAAGTGAAATGGTGCGGTATATGCGGCAGTGATTTACATGAATACTTAGGCGGACCGATTTTCATACCAGTTGATCAGCCTCATCCACTTACGAACGAGGTTGCACCTGTAACACTTGGTCATGAATTTTCCGGTGAAGTTGTCGAGGTTGGAGAAGGAGTAAACAATTATAAAGTTGGCGATCGTGTCGTTGTAGAACCGATTTTTGCTACGCACGGACATCAAGGTGCATACAATTTAGATGAAAACATGGGATTCTTAGGACTTGCCGGTGGTGGCGGAGGTCTTAGTGAATATGTTGCTGTCGATGAGGAGCTCCTATTTAAGCTTCCAGATGATTTATCCTATGAGCAAGGTGCATTAGTTGAACCAGCGGCAGTTGCTTTATATGCTGTACGTTCAAGCAGAGTTAAAGCTGGTGACAAAGTTGCTGTATTTGGCTGTGGTCCAATCGGCTTGCTAGTAATCGAAGCACTTAAAGCTGCAGGTGCTACAGATATATATGCTGTTGAGCTATCTCCTGAACGCCAAGCGAAAGCAGCAGAATTAGGAGCAATCATCATTAACCCTGCAGAGGTTGAAGATACAGTTGCTGAAATTGCAAGATTAACAGACGGCGGAGTGGATGTTTCATTTGAAGTTACAGGAGTGCCAGTCGTCTTGCGTCAAGCAATTCAATCTACTGGAATTGGCGGAGAAACAATTATCGTTAGCATCTGGGAAAAAGGCGCTGAAATTTTGCCAAATGACATTGTTATTAAAGAACGAACTGTCAAAGGAATAATTGGCTACCGTAATGTCTTCCCTGCAGTGTTGTCACTAATGCAAAAAGGCTATTTCTCAGCAGAAAAACTAGTAACGAAAAAAATTGCCTTAGACGATGTTATTGAAGAAGGCTTTGAAAGCTTAATCAAAGAAAAGAACCAAGTGAAAATACTTGTTAAATCTGAACAATAAGTTTATCAGAATAACGGAAGCCACTGAATTATTCAGTGGCTTTGTCCAATTTAATGTTCCTTTTATACAGTCAGCTCAATTAAATTGCCTTCTGGATCTTCCATCACACTTTCATAGTAGCCATCACCCGTTAGACGCGGCCCATTATTATGACGGTAACCATCATTAATTAATCGCTCTGTCATTTCGTTAACAGCTTCTTTGCTTCCTAAAGAGATAGCAATATGTGCCCAGCCAATCATTTCACTTGCAGCTGCTTGATTAATACCTGACTTTCGCATGATTTCTAATCTTGCACCTGATTCAAATGCTAGAAAATAAGATTCAAAGCCTTTCGCCTGATTATGATACTTACTGTTTGCCTTGCCGTTAAAATAAGTTTCGTAAAACTCTTTCATAATTTCTAAATCCTTGACCCAAATAGCCACATGCTCAATCTTCAAGTTTTCCACCTCATCTTAAGACTAATGTTTGTTATCCTTCAATATGCTTAATAATTCTAGCTGGGTTTCCGCCAACAACTACATTATCTGGTACATTCTTCACGACAACAGCACCTGAAGCAATCACAGCATTATTCCCAATTGTAACTCCTGGATTTATGATTGCACTTCCCCCAATCCAAACATTGTTTCCGATTGTGACTGGTTTTCCGTATTCTCTGCCGGAATTTCTATCTGTAGCATTCAATGGATGTGTCGCTGAATAAATTTGCACACCAGGTGCAAGCATACAGTTATCTCCAATTCTTACTTCACAAACATCTAAAATAGTGCAGTCGAAGTTTGCATAAAAGTTTTCTCCGACATATATATTACCCCCATAATCAAATCGTATATTCGGCTCCATATAAATGTTTTCGCCAGTAGAACCGAGTAATTCCTTCAGAATCTTTGTACGCTTTTCGCCTTCTGTCTCTAATGTTTGGTTATAAAGCCTAACCGTTTGTCTTGATTTATTACGTTCTTCTGACAACAAAGGGTCAGCTGGATTATACATTTCTCCAGCTAACATTTTTTCTTTTTCCGTTTTCATATTACTACCTGCCTTTTGTATAAATATTAAGCTTTTAAACTAGTATCTTTCCCAATAATCTTTTTATAAAGTAAGCGATTTAAATTTTCAGTGCTTAACAGCATTGCTGCAGCAAAAATCAAAATGCATACAGGGAAAATTCCTATCGTGAAATAAGATGAAATAAATCCTAGCATTGGCGGTAAAAATGTAGTTCCTGTGTAAGCAACCGCCATTTGATAGCCCATAATGGACTGGGAATGTTTTTTCCCGAAATGTGCTGGTGTTTCGTGGAGCATACACGGAAATATCGGTGCCAATCCTAATCCAATAATGATAAATCCTACAAGCGAGAAAATGGATGGCAAAGGCAAAAACAGAATAATAGCACCAACTGCTGCTATTAATTGTCCAGATCGAATGAGAGCACGATTTGTCATTTTGAAGGTAATAAAGCCCGTGATAAACCTGCCAACAGTTATTCCGGCATAGTATAATGACACCCACTGGGCAGCAGCTGCCGCACTCAGCCCCTTCACATTAACCAAAAAACTGCTTCCCCACAGCCCCATCGTTGCTTCGACGCCGCAATAAAACAAAAAGGATGCAAGCGCAAGCTTTACCCCTTTCACTTGCAATGGTTTTAGCTCATTATTTTTTTCATGCCGAACAGCATTTGTTTCCATTATTTCATCTGAAACAGCTTTGTTGTTATGTGTTACTCTCTTCCATAAAGGAAGTGTAATAAGGAGAATAAGCACTAACGCAAATTGAATACCAGAAATGGTGAGATACCCATTTCTCCATGAAGTCCCCTCCGAAATAAACTGTGCCATAATGACTGGACCAAGCGTTGCTCCCACTCCCCAGAAACAGTGCAGCCAACTCATATGATGCGCTTTATAATTTGTTGCAACATAATCATTTAACCCAGTATCAACGGCACCAGCTCCTAATCCAAGGGGAATAGCGCAAAGTACTAACCAAGCAATGGATGGAGCAAATTGAAAACCTAATAAAGCAACAGCCGTCATGAAGACGCTCACAAATGTTACTTTACTAGTCCCAAATCGTTTAAGTACCTTACCGCTTACTAAACTTGAAATAATGGTGCCGCCTGCAATCATCATAAAAAGAAATCCAGCAGTTTCAAGGGGAACTCCAAGATCAGATTGCATAACAGGCCAAGCAGCTCCTAACAAGGAATCCGGAAGACCTAAACTGATAAAAGCTAAATAAATAATGACCAAAAGAAGTGTTGCCATTTTTTAACCTCACCATCATTAAATTGTGCTTACTAACCTTTTCTATTTTCCGTATCCACACTTATTTAATGTTTTAAATAAGTATTTAATAACTTATTAAATTACTTTAATAAGGGACATATTCAATATAACATATAAAATTATCCAATTCAATTGCGTTTATAAATAGCAAATGTTAATTAGTTTATTTATGCTGCTCCATTAAAATTACAAACTAACATTTAACACATAGAAAAAGCTGCAAGCAGCAGCCGAAAATACCATCTTTAGAAATCCTACTCTACTTTATAATAGCACCTTCCTTTCTTAATCCAGCCCGTTTTATTTCTGTGTTAAAATGAATACTAACTTTTGCCTTAGCAAAGCCTTCATCCCAATTTTCCCGATATTTTTTAAAATGTTTATAATCTTGATCTTTTAACCTCTCCCCTAAGCCAAAAATATCTGCATTATATTGCTCTCTGATTGTTTTGACTGTATCCAGTATTTCTTGTTCCATTTTTTTATTAAATTGTTCTTCATAACCCTCAAATGCATATGCTTTAGCCATATTTGTTAAGCATTCATTATTTTGTAAATTTCCTTCCGTCTTAATGTTTATTGTAAAAGACGGTACACCGCCCTTTTCTGTTGCTATTACGTCAGTTTTCGATGTTGTTACGCGGTAGCTCATTTTTTTATCACCACTGCCACATTGAGAAGTTATCACTGTACTTTTTAAATTACCTTGCAACCAAAGCATATTTCTGACATCATAAATACTAATATATCCAACTAATTTACCGCCTTTTATAATACCTAAAGAATCAACATCCACTTTATTTTCAGGCGTTATCGTTTTCATATTTTCTATATTGCCCCCTTTTTTAGGGTCACCTTTAACCTTCAATGCAACTAATACAGGAGTTTGCCCATCAGATTTATATATTCGAATAAAGTCATTGAGTCTAAGTTTCGGTGCACCGCCCCAATCTTTATACATCGACACGAGCTGTGTATATACTTTTAATGAAGCACTTTTTTTGTACATATTATTTGTTTTTAAAACACTTGCAGCTTTACCGTCTCTTGCAATAACAATATCAAAATCATCACGGATTTCCCTGTTTCTGTCCATGAAATCCATAAATTCCATCATTCCTTTTTCTGCAACCTCTTCACTTATTACCAATACTCTCATATGAGATAAAATCATACTTTGTTCACTGACAATATTAAATTTATGAGTAAGTTCAGCAATCGTATTGCCCTCTAAAGATTGTACATTTGCTGGTGCATAGCCTTCAGCATTTCGGGGATTCACTTCTGAAGCAGCAGTGGTTTCCACCGTAAGTTTATATTTCTGATGTTCGCCTTTATCAACTGCCATTCCTGTTACAACAGAAACATTTCTCAATTCTTTACGATCCCAGCAACCACTTAATAGACATACTATTACTATCATGATTGTTATTATTGTACCTCTCAATTGAATCCCTACTTTTATACCGTTAGAGTAAGCCACTATCTCTTATTTTGTTTCTTATTTAAGGTTCTATACGGTCATCTTTTTTATCATTCATTGTGAGTGAAATTGGCTATTAAAAAAACTGTATTAATGATCACAATGTAATCACTAATACAGCTAATTTTTATTCGACTTTTTCTAACCTCTTACAAATCCACCTTCTGAATGGATTGTTTGACCGGTTATCCATCTTGCTTCCTCGCTTACAAGGAAAGCAATAGTACGAGCAACATCCTTAGGTAGCCCGATTCGTCCCATAGGGAATTTTGGAAGCAGACCCTCTCGTATTTCATTCGTCATCCAAGTTGAATCGGTTGGACCTGGATTGACTGCATTAACAGTAATTCCTACAGATGCAAGCTCCTGTGATAAAGATCTAGTGAAAGCAGAAATAGCACCTTTAGTTGCCGCATACGCTAACTCATTTGGCATTGGACCAAGCTCCTGTCCTGATGTCATATTAACAATACTGCCTGCCTCCAATTCAGCCACTTTAAACCGGCGGGCAAATTCAACACAAAGCAGAAAAACGGTTCTCATATTGACTGCATAATGATCATCAAGAATTTTCCCATTAAGATTTTGATAGCCATCATTTGTAGAATGTGCTGCATTATTTATTAAAATAGCTGGAGTTCCTAGCTTTAATTCGACTGTATCCAAAATTGTAAAAGCAGCATCTGGATGTGATAAGTCAATTTTTAAGCATTCACATTGGCAGCCCATGTTCTTTATTTCTTGGCGGAAATTCTGTGCCCACAGCTCATCAGAATTCCAATGTGTAAAGAATATATTTATGCCTTGTGAAGCTAATTTCCTGCAGATAGCTGTACCAATATCTCGTTCAGTACTTGCTCCTGTTATAATCGCGTTTTTATTATTTAGCATCATATTCTCCCCGCTCAAAAGGATACAACGATTTGGAATATAAAAGATGTTATATTTTTTATTAAACTAAAAAGCAGACCTCGATGGTATCTGCCTAATAAATGAAGAAGTTCAATTCCACACCAATGCATCCCTTTAATGATATTTATTCCCAAATTATAGACATACTTCTCCTGCAAAAGCTTAAGTTATATAGCTATTTATTTGTTTCATGTATTCATTAAAAAGTTTGCCACATATGGAATATGAATTCCCCTTTCCTATATCTCTAATAGTATTATA
>Ga0209463_1000296_pt1 | contig 43860 bp, 49 predicted proteins | sample AgamicMgSfrz_FD_187169 | JGI IMG/M metagenome (GOLD analysis project Ga0209463, IMG submission 187169) | Agave microbial communities from Guanajuato, Mexico - Mg.Sf.rz (SPAdes) (version 2) | ecosystem: Host-associated > Plants > Phyllosphere > Phylloplane/Leaf | place: Guanajuato, Mexico...
TACCTTCTGTGATATTTAGATCATAGATGCTAAACTCAATAAAATCAAAGGTAGGAATATATTAAATATATTTCTACCTTTTTATTATGTGGCGAGACTCCACATCCATTAACTTAAAAATTTTTTAACACCAGAAAAACAATAAAAAATACATCTCTATAAGGATGTATTTTTTATTTAACAGGAATTGTACTTGCAAGAATATAAAAGATTTTACAATTAAGATGCTGCACTTAATATTGTTAACAATTATTTTTGCTTATCCCTCATTAAATGTAAACTACCACCCTTAACCTCCCATGTTTTTCCGGTACAAGAATAAAATGTTAAAAACAGTTTTAAAATGAGTTTCTTTTTCACCTTGTAAGCTGTAGAGCTTTCATATATTCCCCTTTTCTTTCAAGGGCCTTCTTTGCATCCTCAACCGTTAATGCAAAATCTACTGCAATGTTCTGTAATAACTCCTTATTAGCTTACCTGAAGAAATCTCTTAGTTGTTGATTTGCTAACCTTTCTTGTTTACTATCAATCAATAAAAAAAGATTTTTTTGTTCCAGGGCTACTTTAAAATCTTAAGTTGATGGATGTGTGAACGTACCCCTACTAATATTCTTGCTTTTAAACCATTATTACTGTATTATATTTACGTAGTAATATAAGGATTATGGTATATAAAAAAGGAATCAAATCTATCAGTAAGATTTAAATCCTTTTCCAAGGCAAAAAAATTTTGCCAAAATCTAATATAATTTATGCTTGTCTTTTTAATATGTATCTAGTAAAAACATATTTTTTATCAATAGAATTCTGTTTTCAATGATATGAATTAGTGTTATAAACAAGGAACCCTACTAAGTGATCTGAAGGTATTGTATGTAGTTTACTCATCTCCAGGTACTACTACAATAAAAGAGCCTTACCTCTCTAGGCAAGACTCTACTAGTTTAGTTGTATAATATTTATATGATAACTAAGAAACAGAAAACATATAACACCAAATAGCAGCACCCTATTACTCCTCCTACAGCTAATACCTGTTTAACCCAACTCTTAAATTTTTGATTACTGTAAATCGCTTGCACTCTTTCCATATTTCCTCCTATTAAGTAGAACCCTTAAAGACTCTCACCTCGCTATAGTACCATTAAAAAATAAATAATAGAGATCTAATGTATAGGTATGCAATATTGCATACAAAAATGTATTGTTATAATTGTAAGCGCTTACTATAATAAGGTTATAAAGATTTATCACATCTTAATACGAAAAAAGAGGAGAGAATAATATGGAAATCGCAATGGCAGTTTTAAAATTTATAGGTGGAGCAATCCCATTAATTCAAGAACTTCTAAAAGCATTTATGTAAATTCACTATTTAGCAATTATTTATAAAAATTATCATACAAATGATCTGTATATCAAAAATGAATTGATTTACAGATCATTTGCGTGAGCAAGTTCCCTTTAACATGATTAAGGGACTTTTTTAATTTTTAAATACTTAAGGTTATGCCACATTAACATCAAGTTAGCAAAACAAAAGAAGAATACGCCACCCATTCCAATAATTCTACAAATGGAATAGCATATTTTTCATTTTTGGGGCCTTAAAACACTTTAACTTGATGGTGATGAGGTAACAATTCTGATTAAGAGATAAGATCAGTTTATACAAAGATTACCGACCGATATGTGGAAGATGAAGAATACACTTGCGAAATTGAAACGATTGAATTAAAGGACTTGATTTTAGCTTGGTTAACAGAATGTGGAAATCACTTAAAAAATCGTAATCTTAACTAAAAAACACCAAGACTGCCCCTCTCCTCTCCAGAGCCATCTTGGTGTTTTTTACGTTTACATACAAATTATTATTTGTATTGTTGCATGGGTTCTTTATTAAATGATATACGTCTACTTTACCATCGATAAGCAATGACTAATGTCTCCCATTTAATCGTACTGATTACCTATGCCAGATTTTAAAGGAACTATCTTGACTAAAATGATAAAACAAGAAAGCGAAAAGAGCCCCTTTTTTATTTCATAAGCTGTAAAGCTTCCATATAATGCTCTTTTCTCTCAAGAGCTTTTTTTGCATCATCAGCTGTTAATATATAATCTACTGCAATGCTCTGTAATAGCTCCTTATCCGCATTTGGCAACTGAATCGTTATACCTTCCACGCTACTCTTATTATTTTCATTTGTCTTATTAAATTCTTGAATACTTCTTGCCAGCTCTGCTAATTTTTCCATATGCACAGGATTGTTTACATCCAAAAATATATTACTTCTAAAAACTGCCGTAACATATTTCTTTTCTTTTTCTGCTTCTTCTTTTTTATCAAAAACGATATTTCCCGTATACATTTGTTCAAACGTAAATAGATCGTTATTCTCTTTTCCAGAATAATATGTATTGAACTTTTCTTTTACATCATTCGCTTCTTTTTTGATTTTATAATTATCACTATCTACTTTTGGAGAGATTCGTCCATCCAATGTTAGCTGGAACTGCAAATACGGTTCATTTTTCTGTTGTACATGAGCTATCCGTACATCTGGACCCAGTAAATCTTTATAATTCCCCGGTATGTCAACTTCATTTAGTTTAACAGAAAAACCATACTGCGATTTTGTATAACTTTGAGCTTTTTGTTCAATTTCTTTATCCGATATATCACATGATGTTAATAGTATTAAACTAAACATCATACTACATGTTATTTTTGTTATTTTCATATGGTATCTCCTTTTATGCCTACTTCATATACATAAATGCTAATATAGATTTCCGATAAAGTCACGAAGTTTAACAAAAAGAAGAGCAGTTTTAAGTTGCTATGTTTATACAATTTTATATGAACCAGAGTTAAATTTAAAGGAACTAAATCGTGCGTTTTCTCTTTATTCAACCATTTAACTTACTAACACTTTTCATAAGGTATTTACACACTGCATTTAGGTAAAGAAATACAGAAATGTGTTTTTTTCTTTGTACTATCTAAATTTATGCTCCCTCCATGTTTTTCTACTATATGCTTAGCAATAGTTAATCCAAGACCTGATCCCCCATTATTTTCTCGAGAATCATCTACTCGAACAAATGCATCAAAAATACTCTGTTTCATATCCTCAGGTATTCCAATTCCATTATCTATAATGTTTATATATACTTTGGTTTTATCTTCAATTAACGATACAAAAACGGTCGTACCTGCCGCATTATACTGTAGAGCATTAGATATTATGTTAGAGATAGCCCGGTATAATAACCTGTTGTTAATTGGAGCAATCACTTCTTTAGAGGGTATTTGATATTGAAGGATTAAGCGCTTCGCTTGAAATAAATCATAATATTCTACAAGCAATTCACGAATAAATTCAGATACATCAGTTGGATGTACTTCAAAAGGGTAATCAGAATGCTCTAATTTAGACAGTTCAAAAATATCTTCAGTTAATACCGCAATGATTCGAATCTTATTATATATTACATTCAAAGTTCTTTCTCTTTCAATTTTTTCTGTAATGATCCCTAGTTGTAATGCTTCAACATAACCTTGAACGGTTGTAATTGGTGTCCTTAAATCATGAGATAAATCTACAAGCATCTTTTGCTTGGTTTCTTCCAACCTCTTCTTCTCTTTCTCTATTTTATCGAGTTTTTCCGACATTACATTAAACGAATGCTGTATTTGCATCAACTCAAAATATGTTTCATAATTTAACCTTTTATCATATTTCCCACTAGCAATTTCCTCAAATCCAGTTGCTAGTTTATCCAATGGCCTGGTTATTTTCCTAGCAATTTGCCTACTAAATATATATACATTTATAGAGAAAAATACAAAAAATAAAACGATTGTAGAAAGTAATATTTTATAAAAAACATATACGTATTCCTCATTTTTATCAGAAAAAGTATATTCATACTTTATTGCTTTTTTAGGAACCTTAACAAGGCAATATAATGTTTCACCTTTTTCCGTTACAAATGTTGCTACAGATGAATAATAAGAAAGCTGATCATTATCAAAAAATAAGGTAGTAAATTCTCTTTTTGAATATGATAAAAGCTTATCCTTCTTTTCCCCTTTGGTATAGATAACTTGTAAATTTTCATTAAGAATTTCTACCCAACCACCAAATGATTCTATTGATTCTGAATTAATAGTTTCAAAGTTTTCACGCACTACTTCACTTGCTTTTAAATTATTTAGCTCTCCTAGTTGCTTTTCTGTTTGGTACATCAAAAATATAAATAAGATTATCACCGTGAAACCTATTGCTAGTGCAAATATGACGTAATTTTTAATTAAGATATATAAAACTTTATTTTTCATAAAGTTCTTCCTTCCTAGCAAATCTATACCCAAGTCCCCGGATCGTTTTTATATAAACTGGATTCTTAGGAGAATCCTCTAATTTCTCTCGTAGTCTACTAATATGAACCATAATCGTATTATCATCTGCACAGTAATAATCAGACCATACACTTTCAAAAATTTGTTTTTTAGTAAATATTCTCCCTGGTTCTTCCATAAAAAGTGCTAAGATTTTATATTCCGTAGCACTGAGAGAAATGGATTCGCTTGATTTATAGAGTATGCAAGAATGATGATCTAATACTAAATCACCCATATGAATTTGCTTCTCCTTACCTTCTACAGCCTTATCATTAAATTCATAAGATCTTCTAAGGTGAGCTTGAACTCTAGCTATAATTTCTAAAGCACTAAATGGCTTTGTAATGAAGTCATCTGCTCCAATCCCTAAACCGATAATTTTATCTACTTCTTGAGATTTGGCTGACAATATAAGTATCGGGAATTGTAACGTCTCACGAATCTTTTTAATTAATTGATAACCATCCATTTTAGGCATCATAATATCAACAATAGCTAAATCAATATGATTTTCTTCTAGACACTTTAAGGCAACTTCGCCATTTGAAGCCTCTACAACAAAAAAATTTTCCATTTCTAAAAAAAGTTTTAAAAGATTAATAATATCTTTGTCATCATCAACGATTAATATATTTTTTTTCATACTCTCCCTCGCATCGGTCAGAATTTTCAAAAATCCATTTAAGGTTATTGTAAGGTAAATGAAAGTGACATGAAAGACTAACCGTTTAATATACAGGTATGAATTAAAAAAGGAGGCATTATCACATGAAAAAATTTGTTGGAATTGCGTTAGCAGCTACCATTGGAATTGGAGGTTTAGGAACTTTTGCTACTACTAAAACTCACGCAGCAGTAAACAATCTAGAATCAACAAAATCGGTTTATCAAGTATCTGACGTGCAAGGTGAATTTATGCACATTAAAGTGGGGAAACCTTGGTCAATGACGCCAAGCGGAAAACAATACAAATATGTATTATTTAGTGAAAATAAAATTTATGTAAACCCTAAAACTGGTGTAGTAACAGCATATGAAGAAGGAGCAGCTGAAGGCAGAGTACTCGATAAAAATGGAAATGTTGTTGCTATTTGGTATATCACGGCTTGTGAACTACCCGCCATTTAACGTCCTAACGGACTGTTTGAAGTGGGGGCTTCTCGGTTAGTCGTTACTTTTGGTAGCTAACGAATTCGTCCTAAGACAGCCGAGCTAACTCCCTTGTTCCAAGGGTTATTTTATTGCTATCTATGCTAACGCCAATAGGCGTATTGCTTCATTTTTGATATTGATAGCTGCGTTATAATCTCTATCGAGATTTACACCGCATATACAAGAATAGACTCGCTCAGACAATGACATATTTTTCACATTTCCACAACTGCTACATGTTTTTGTGGAAGGAAACCATTTGTCTATTTTCACAAGTTGTTTGCCTTGTTCATGTAGCTTATAAGCTACAAAAGAAGTGAACATACCCCAACCACTGTCAGCGACACTTTTTCCAAAATGAAGTGCTTGCGACATTCCTTTCATATTTAGATCTTCAATAGCTACAACATCAAAATGAGTAGCTAACTCTTTAGACTTATGATGAAGGAAGTTCTTACGTTGGTTTGCTACTTTTTCATGCAGCTTAGCTACACGGATACGTTGTTTATTCCAACGCCCTGAACCTTTTGTACGTCTTGATAATACTCGTTGAGCCTTTGCTAATCGGTCTAACATTTCACGATAGAACTTAGGATAATTGGCTCTCTCATCCTCAGAACTGACGTATAATTGATCCATCGCAAAGTCTAATCCAACAACTGTTTCTACTTCTTTTTGTACGATCTCTTTTTCGTATTCAGTCAAAATGGACACATAGTATTTACCAGTAGGTGTCATAGAAATCGTACATGACTTGATTATATGGTCTTGTGGTATTTCTCTATGCTGTTTAATACGTACCATTTTCAGTTTTGGCAATTTGATATGACCGTTAAGCAACATAATATTTCCGTTCACTACATTCGTTGTATAAGACTTTCTGTCTTTTTTGCTTTTGAATGTTGGGAAGTCATTTTGACCACGAAAGAAATTTTTATAGGCAGTTTGCAAGTTTAGTTGAGCATTTGCCAAAGCTAATGAATCAACTTCTTTTAACCACTCAAATTCTGCTTTGTATTTTGCAGGCGTGGGAAGATTTTGTTTCTTTAGTTGATCCTTATCATCTTTATGTTTTTCATACGCTTCTTTCCGTTCAGCTAACATTCTGTTATACACGAAACGTACACAACCGAAGGTTTTACGTATAAGATGTGCTTGGTCTCCTGTTGGATACAAACGGAATTTATATGCTTTATTCTGCTTTGTCATATCATTTCACCTCACTTTTCACTTTGATTTTCAATATATGTTTTTACTACGTCTATTGGCGAACCACCAGTAGTTAGCAAGCAAAAACTTCTTGACCAAAACATCTCTTTCCAAAGTTTCTTTTTCACTTGTGGAAAGTCTCTTTTAATAAGTCGAGAACTTGCACTTTTATAAGCATTGATGAATTTTGTCATTTCTGTATTAGGGTGTGCCTTGAACAAAATATGAACATGGTCTACATCATGATTCCATTCAACTAATGTGATGTTATAGTTTTCAGATAGTCGAACAAACATATCTTTTGCATAGTCTGACATATCATCATCAAACACATTTCTTCTGTATTTCACGACCAACACAAGGTGATAATACAACAAGAATACTGAATGGTTATTACTATCTAATTTCATTTATATACCAGCCTTTATAATTTATAAGACTGATTATATCAGAGGCAAAATAAAAAGGAAAACCTTTTGGCTACGCCAAACCGAAATTCATTAAATAATGAAGGATTAATTTTACAAGGTTGAAAAGAGCATCTTTAAGTTTATTATGAAAGTAGTAAAAGAATTTCAAAACTTGTAATTACACTAAAATAAAAAAGCTTATCCTTTAACACGTAATGATAAGCTTTTTTATTGTTCTTTTCATTTTTTGTTTTAGGAAGTATTTCTTTAAGTTGATAGCAATATGGTGCTATCCCATCATTATGCTAAAACTTTATAGTGCTCCAAAACGGAAACCACGCGTTGCATTTATATAATTAGGTTTTGGAGAATTGATAATTTTGTTTAGGGATACTTTAAGATTTTAACTTGAATGACATATAGTGTTATTTTTAGCATTCTAAATAATCGGGTTCAATGTATTTTTCTGTTTCAGGAGAGCTTTTAATTTCTATAGGATATTTCTTAAAAGCTACAACAGTAATCCTATCTTCTTGAACTAAACTTCTGGATTCATTTATAGAAGAGAAACCTGTTCGCGTTAAAAAATTGTATAGAGAGGATTTTGTCATCCAAAAACTAGTAACGTTATCTAATGATGCCCATTTTGATTTTAAACGTTCTTCTATTGATGAATTAGCAGAGTGTTCTAGCATTGTGTGTCCCTTATATTCATAATTTTTATAAAGTACTGATACATTAGGAGTAGAAGTGATATGAGTATCAATTATTACAAACCTTTTGCATACTTCATACACTTTTTCTAAAAAGGGGAATACATCTGAGCAGTCTAAATGATATAAAATACCAGAGCATAAAACAATATCAAATTGACCATATTTTTCAGCACTTAAATTTCTTACATCATCTTGATAAAAGGTTAAGTTTTCCAACCTTAATAAATCTTTAGCGAATATAGCTTTTTGTATGTTTGATTCTCTTCCTTCTATCCCTACAACAGTTGCTCCTTGCATAGCAAACTCAATAGCGTAATGCCCCTCTAAACAAGCTAAATCTAAGATTCGAAGATTTTTAAAATCACATTGTGTGATATCTTGAATCATTGTCACAATTTTTTTTAATGCAGGATTTGGTTGTCGAATATCTCTTGTATAGAGAGTATCTGTTAATTTAATATCATAAGCGGTCCATTCACCATATTTACGAATAATATTTTCTTTTTTGAGAACAAAATCTTTCATGATACAATTCGCCACCTTTAACATAATATTATGTGTAATATATATCTTTATATGATCAATATATGTGTGTATAACTTGTATTTAGACGAAGGTAAACATTTTAATCCAAACAAGAGAAGATGATTCATGTGAAACAATTTACTAAATTTCCTCTGACATTTTTAGTTATGTTCCTAGCCAATTTAGCGAACTATTATTTCATCCTAGTTATGTAATAATAAAAGCCTTCCTAATTATAGGAAGGCAACATTCTAAAATGAAAACCTATATTTGATTAATAATTAAATTACCTCAAACTGATAATATACACTTTTCCCATTTTCCCTAGTTACTTTAACTTCAGCAAACCCTTTGCCAATGACATCCATCCTAACCATTCCATCGTCTTGTAATGTAACTTTTACAACTTTTTCTCCACCTTTTATTGTATGCTTTGCTGCAACTCCTTCCTCAACCCTAGATTGACCAACACGCCAACAGTCACTGCACTTTGTTGTGCTCTTAGATATCATTTCATTTTTTACATGTACGCTGTTAGTAGATGCATCAGCAATACCATTTGTACTCAACAAAATTAAGGAAGTTACTAAACCTATTCCCAGTTTCTTTAACATTATTTCAGCCCTCCTGTGTTAATTCATACTTATATATTAAACTGAGATTCTTTCAGGTAACTTTCATTTACCTTACAATAACCTTAAATACCTTTCTGTAGATAATGAATTCGTTGGAAGAAAGAATTCACATATACATCAACTTAAAAGTTGTAAAAGGATCTCAAGGCAAAAAATTATAAACCTTCACTTGAGGATATCAATTTTCTCATTTTAGGTATTTCGTTTATTATCTTGATAGCAATGTGGAGACATCTTAGGCTTTAGAAACATTATCTTTTCCGTCTAATAGCAGTACCCTTTTTGAGGTTTAAGTCATTATGATGGATACTTATCATAAATCTATGGAATTATATATAGTTAAATACTAGTAAAGAAGGTGGTCTTCTCTCTTCCGCTCAAAATCATTTTTGTTTTCGTCTGGTAGGGTGTTTTCGTTTGGTTTTGAGCTTTATTATTTTTTCATGGATGAATAGGGCGTTTTTAATAATTGTTAGCCATGTAAGAATCATCCCTAGTATCAGTGCTAACATTGCCAATATGTTTCCCTCTTTTGCACTTCCTAGATTCATTTCCTCTATCTGTTTATCAATGAAAATAGTTCGAAAGATTTTTCAATTTTATTAATATTTTTTCTACTAGAAACAAAATCTTGGATATCTTTCGTATGTTTCCAAATAAAAAAGCACCCTTTACAGATGCTCTTTTTACTTACAAATTATTTATCGCTTTTCTTTTCTAAGTTTATTTTCTTTGCTGAATTCGTTTCATAATCCCTATGCCCTGTATCTTTTTCAAAATATACGTAGTCAGCATGAATAGATTTATGTATCAATTCTAAAATAACCGTAACTACTCCAATTTTCAGCATTGGACCTATTGTTGCAGAGAAATCAATGAGTAAAAAAGGCAGCCCTAATGCAAATGTTAAATCCATAAAAAATCTTAAAAATGCTACGGTTGTATAGATACCGCTCTTTTCATACTCTCTGTATTCAACGAATGAATACCATTCTCTTCTACTTTTTTTCTTGATAAAAAAAGTAATCATTTCGTTTCTCCCCTTAATACTTTCAACATATAACTTTCAAAATTCTATTAAACATGTAAACTTAAATTTCTTTGATATGAAAGTTTGTATGCCACTCAAAATATTTATTGTTATCTATATTCCAACGACCACAAGTTTTTCCTTGAATATTTTCAATATAACCTCTTACAGATTTTGGTAATTTTTTCGTATCCACCAAACTAATGACTTCTCCCCTTTGGACACCGATATACCCCTTCTCAAATAAATCATCACATCCAAATTTACACATTGGTATAGCGATATGCTTTATATCTAATTTTTCTTGTCTGGAGCAGTGTGCTCTCTTTTTAATATGAGCAGCTACCAATAAGTCTACTGGATACTCTTCTCCACAAATACCACAATTACATGTTTTTTTAGTGCCAAATAAATACCCACGTATTATATTTTGCTCTCTTCTTGCTCTTCTTGTAACCTCACGTTCCATGGAGCTGTTTTGTTCTAGCTCATTTATAACAACTTCCAGATCTTTTTCAGCTTGTTCTTTAGTAATGGCAGGTACATGTGTAGTACTGTCAAAGTCAAAAGTATTCATAACAATATCACTTTTCTCTTCATCTAATAATCTAAATCCTCTTATAGTATTGTCTATTTTATAACCTAATAATGTATTAAAAGTATCAATATCAATAGACTGCCTTCTTATTTCATCTAAGAAATATATATACTCCCATGTTTCTCCTTCTTTATTTTCTCCCCAAAGATTCCTTGCTAAATTTGAATTGCGTATTTTATATGTTACTGTAGCAGAAGTGAAAAATTTCTTTTTCCCATAAAATAATGCTATATCTCCTATCTTTATCTTATTCCACTCTCGTTCATTGCTAACTCCAGGTCTATCTCCCCACAAATAAGCTTTTCCATTCTTATATATCATGGATATCTCTTCGAAATCCTTCTTATTAATAAAGCGTTGAATCTGACTAAGATCTATTCCAATAGCCATAGTAGAATCATCTTTAAAATTCTCTTTACCGGTAGGTTGCAAAATTATACTCTTCATAGTTCTCTCCCATTCTTTTTCTTAAATTTTAATATTCGTTAAAAATCATTAATGCTAACTACAATATATATAAATTAATATATAAATAAATCAAAAAAATCTTCTGAAGGATTCGCTCTTGAATCAATCTTAATTAATGAAATACAAACAAAGCTAACAAATTTTATATTTTGGAAAAACATTTAAAATCACCCTAGAATACACTCTTTCCCTATCTTCTGGCCTTTTTCATCCATTCTAAGGAATAATAAATATCGCTCATCATAATCAGTTAGCATCTTTACATCTTCCTCTTTAGCATCCTTCTGATCCCTCTCAATTGCCTTAATGTTGCGTTACATTGCTTAATCAAATCTTGCATAACATATCCCCTCCTTATAAACAAAAAAGAACACCATATATAGACTGTGCTCCTCTACATAACAGTATCATTTTATTAATTAAATATTTAAACTTTACGTTTATATAACTACAAAAGTAAATTCCACTTATACAGTCAGAGAAACGGAAAATCGTTCCTCATAGATACAAATCTTTAAGTATAGCTGATGCTTCTAATTAGTTTGATAAAGTTCCAAAAAGAAATAAAGTATTGAGGTGCCCGACGCCTCTTTGAGCCGAAGAAAGTATGATTAGCAATTGGACATTTGGAAGGAACATCCTCGGCTTAAAGAGAGGTGTAACTCTCCATCCACCAATGGTCGGACCCTTACTTACGTTTATTCGTAAGTAAACTATAATTAATTGCCTCGTCCGATAAATTTAGATAAATAAAGAAACAACATACAGTACTATTTCCGTGACAGTTCTTTGGACTCTTTTATAATACAGGGATATTTATAATATTTTTTATCAAAATGAAAATTATCTATTACTTTAATAAACTCCCTTGGAATATACCCTCAGCTGTTCAATAGCTATCTTTCGTGCATGATCTTCACTATCTATCAAAGAAAACCCTTGATTAATAGAGCTCCAAAACTCATATCCACAATCCTCCATCCACCTATAAACTTCTGTTGTATACAAACCATCTTTTCGTTTTATAATTTCCACTTTATATTGTTTACTTGGTGAGTAAAGTTCTTTTATAATTTGTTGCATTTACTAGGTTCACCCCTGAAAAATATTACATAAATAGATTTCCACTTTTCCCACAAAGAGCACCTAATTAGGCGCTCTCAATATGTGTAACATTCTTTTTCTCTTCTTTTTGTTTCTTTTTCTCTATACATTCTTCTACTACAAACTTAAAAAAAATTAACTTAGAGTGTTCTTTTTTTATAAGACTAATAGCCTTGGTACAAAGAAAAATATAACTAAACAAAATCGCTCCGAACATAATAGCTGCCCACGTCAATCCATGTTGCTTAATCATTTCATCATGGAAGAAGAATCTATTCCCTAAGACAACTAAGAGAGTTGTAAAAAGTGCTATAATAAGTTGAAATACTTTATAACCATCATACTGCTCTTCTATACTATTTATGCGATTCACTGTATTAGTCAAAGTATCTTTCTTTAATAACATCAATGCGCTTTTTTCCCTCTCAAACTCCTTCTGAGAAAAAAATCCCACATCATAATTGATTGAACTAGTTACAAACTTCCCAAAAGATTTATTCTCCAAACATATCAATTTGTATTCTAATTCCTCTGTTGTTAAATCACTAAATTTCGCAAAAATCTCTTTCTTTCTAAAAAACAAATTCACCCCTCCTTAAATTAAATATTTATAAAACCTATTATATCACTGTACAGTTTTTAAATTAAACTTCAACCTCAAACCCTAATTTATAAGCAAGCTCACACAAATCCTTATTTCTCTTTCTAAAAGAACCCGTTTGGGACATATTCAATATCTTACATACCTTTATCCAACCAGGCTTCTCTTTCCCAAGATAAGCTAACTCAATAAGTTGCTTATCCCACGTATCCAGCTGCTCTACACCTTTTCTTATTTCTAGAATATAGTTAGTTCGCTCTAAAGCTGTTTTACTCATGCTAATCACCTTATCATTTTGTATACACTATATATCTCTTTCATCTATACTTGATAAAAATAGGTAATACTTTTTCAAAGCTTGAAGCACATTCTTTTTTGTCCGCTCTTTGTTAAAAACAGCTTGGGCAATATCCAACAGCATAACTACCAACCCAGGTTTCCTATCAGTCTTAATCGCTAATGCATCTGGCTGTTCACGTTCATTCTCCAACCAGTTGTATAAAGTCTTGAATCCTTCTTTTCTCGCTTTTACTTCCCATTCCTTCACATCCATTTGAATACCAGCTGCTCGGGTACCAAACAGAAGTTACCAAAGGTTCTGGTGGCTTTGGAGCTGACTTGGTGTAAAAAAATAATGGTACAAAACGTTGTAGAAGCAAGGCGAAAAAACAAAGTCGGTATTCAATCTGTACAAGATGTTGTAGGAGCTAAAAGATATTACGATGCTGCTCATGCTTAGTTTGTAACTAATAACTATTTCACAGAACCGGCACGTAAATTAGCACACGCAAATGATGTATTACTTATAGATCGGGATCTATTGATTCAATTAAGTGTGCAAGTCAATCAAGAAAAAACAACAACCCGTGCTGAAAAATATAAATCTAATTAATTTTGACACTCCTGTTAGTTTGTTTTTTTATAATCTTTTCGGTATCTCATTCAACACATCCACTGCTACTCCATTACCAACTTGCTTATACAATTGACTTTTCGACGTAACTACAACAGCCTTATCAAAATATGTAATATTGCATATTCTGTACTTTCAATTTTCATACATGCAATAATTTATTTATAAAAATTCAAAGTATTAGTAAGGATAATTTAAATGAACCAGTTCCGAAAAAAGATGATTAGATTTTCACAAACATTTTAGGGATGCTTAACATTCGGTTTATTAATGTTTGCCGTATTCTTAATTATGGATTTAACAGATACACCAATAAATACATTAGGCTGGAGAGACTGGCTAGGTTCTGCAGTAGGTGCAGCCATTTTATCTGTTGGAATGTTTACTTTAAGTAAATTGGATTTAAAATAAATATTCCGTCAATACTATAGATACACCAGTCTCCAATTCCCCTGGAAATGAGCAGTTAGCTTTTGCTAACTGCTCATTTATTTGTAATCCCGTTAGGCTCCTGTTACTTTCCACTTTCGAAAAACTAGTCTATCCGCTTTTCAACTATGATAACTTCTTGCCTTAATTGTTCTGCCAACTCCGCAATTTCAGCTTGAGTGCCCTTCTCTTTTCGAAGCTTATTATAGAGACCTCAAATTCCCCATAAATTTACTGTTAAGACTAGGTTAGTTGTAGCTGCGTTTGGAAGTACCCTACAAGCATCCTCAGCAAGAATTCCTAATGTTCTAAGTAGATTATATGATTTGACTACTTGTTTTCCTAAAATGAGGTCCACTCATAATTAAGTAGACCTCTTCTTCATTTCACATATACATTTCAAAAAAATATTCCTTTGATTTTTATAATTGCAAATAACTACATTAATTAAACTAATACATTATTCAAACGGGCGATATTTCTTTCTTAATACAGCTAGTTCTTCACTTAGTTTTTCCACATCTGATCTCCAAAACAAACTTATATTTTTCATTTGTTTTAATGGGATAATCCGTTCCTTCTTAACTAATACATTTAACCTAGCACGATTTACATTCAGTATTTCCATTGCTTCTGATGTTGTCAAAATATAATCATTTACAAATTTTTCAATATCCTCTTTACTTTTTAATTCATACATGCTTAATCACCTATATCCATTAGTGTTTTTATAAATTTAAAAATTAATTTTAGCATTAGAAGTAGTACAATCATAATATTTAATATTATAAGTAGTATTATAACAACATAATCCATTGTTTTTAAGTTGTTCCAATCAACAACAAATACAAAAAAAAGTATTGTTAAAGGAATATATGTAAATACAGTGTTTAAAATGTCCCATAATTTATTTATTATCTTTCTCATCCCTGTGACCCTCTGCTTCAACATACTGAAGCATTCCTTTCCCTTGAGTATAATTGAATAATCTATATAACTTGGAACAATATAATATCAACACGATTCAAAACCGTGATGTAACCGCTGGGTTTATGCGTATCCTTATGCCTTCGGACCGTATTTCTTTCTTAATACAGTCAGTTCTTCATTTAGCTTTTCCACATCTGATCTCCAAAACAAACTCATATTTTTGGTTTGTTTTAATGGGATAATCCGCTCCTTCTTAACTAACTCATTCAATCTAGGACGAGATACGTTCAATAATTCCAATACCTCTGATGTTGTCAAAACATGATCAATTACAATTTTTTTAATATCCTCTTCGCTTTTTAATTCATACATTCTTAATCCCTCGCTTTTATAATCGTTCATTTATAATTGTCGTAACTATATTAAGTAGTGTGGCTACTGCAAAACAGATAGTTGTTATAATAAAAACATAATCTATCGTTTTTAAGTCGTTCCAATCAATAACAAATACAAAAACCATCGCAAATAAAAGAACAGGTCCTATCGAGCTTTTTAAAATTCCACAAAGTTTATCTTTTAAATTTTCCATCTCTATGCCCCACATGATTCATGCATACTGAATCATTCCTTTCTATAAGGTATAATGCCAAAAAACTAAATGGTTTTAAGAAATGTTATATTTACATTGTTTAAAACCATGTTGTAACTGCATATATGATTAAAGAAAGGGCCATGATAGCTCCAACAACTATCACAATTAGTCCTATACATCCCAAAAGAAATTGAAATAGATAGTATGCTCCAATTATAATCACGAAGATCAGCGCTAAAAGTGCAAGTATCTGCAACATTATTGTTTTAAAAAAGATTAGTCCTATAATAATTACAGCTATTATGGCAAAAATCCTCATACCGAAAAAATGACCTCCAATTTCCAATAACCATATAGAACACAAACTTTGCTGCCCTAAAATCACAGTAAATTATTTTATTTGCATATTCATTATACATTATGTTATGATATAACAGTTGTTAAATTAAGTAAAGTTATTGCATTTTCCCTTCTTAATACTTTATAATGAAAACAACAATTAAACGAAGTAAAAACAGGAGCTGTTTTTCGGGAGACGCTCACCTAAATAAAAAACCGATAAAGATCAAATTCAGCGGAGTTCTTTTCTGTTTCACCTCCGTAATTATACAAATTAAAAGAACAGGGACATATTCAGCGAAGTTCTTACCCATTCACCTTCGTAATCATACAAATTAAAAGAATGGTGATTAAATTTGGTGTAGCTCTACCGTAAGTGAGCAAAACATCACCTCCCGATTCATAGAAAACCGATGATAGACGGGAGTTCTTTTTCCAATACAATCAGCTATATTAATAGCAGACAAAGATCAAATTTAGCGGAGTTCTTTTCTGTTTCACCTCCGTAATTATATAAATTAAAAGAACAGGCACATATTCAGCGAAGTTCTTACCCATTCACCTTCGCAATCATATAAATTAAAAGAATGGCGATTAAATTTGGTGTAGCTCTACCGTAGTGAGCGCGAAAAAATTGGTGTAACTCTACCGTAGTGAGTATATAAAAAACTGCCTGCAAAATTTTAGACATATCTCTAAGATTTTGCAGGCAGTTTTTCTGTAAAGAAATATAATTCATATTAAACCAATGACTAAAACTAGGTTTTATGAGGATGTTTTCAGTTTGATCACACTAAGTTTAGACTTCATGAATTTGAAAGTATAAACATGGCCATGTTCAGGTAAAGGTTTGGACATGTTTTCCATATGGATTGGCCCTACATTATTAGCTAATGAAGGTGAAATTTCTTTATAAATTAAAGAAGGAAGATTTATTATAGTATTTTAACTTAAAATACAAAACAATATTAGTACACCTATGATACTCTAAATAGTCACATGTATATTTTCTAAAACTCTTTTTTATCACCCTGTTTTAACTCCCTCCCCAGCCCCCTACATTGTAATTTTAATAATCTAGTCCCTGCACATACCTTTTTTTGTAGAAAAACTATAGTATAATAAATAACCAGAAGATCTATTTCTAGATTATCCCTATTTATGTGCCTTTCAGTTCATTTTCTGCTATTAGTTCCTGTGTTACATACATCAAATACATAATAACTGGGAGAATTAGAGAACTAACAGTTTTACCTTTGTCAGTAATAGGATGCCTTTCTTCGACTAGAATGACTTTTATTATTAACAGAGTTTCCCTAGAGCAAATGTAACAATTTATGAGTAGAAGAATATTTCCTGAACTTTAATGTAATGTAAAATTAGTAAAGAACGTATTTCATGAAAAAATGTTAACTAATAAAGAATTAGAAGTGATTATATGAATAAATTATTACTATGGTGTTTATTAGTTACATTCTGTCTAAATACCGCAGGATGTTCTAATGATATGACTATACTAAACAATAATTCTAAACCTTCAACACCTACGAAGGTTAAATGCATTAACAAAGCGTGGTACAAAAAATATATACCATGTAATAGTTTATGATAAAGGTCATAAGGCGAAATTATTATATGTTAATCACGCTATAAACATGTTGTAATTAATTGTTCTACATCTACCTAAAAAGGCTATCAATAATGGTGGTCTTGTTTATATTGGTGAGATTGTACTAGTATGATGGAATAGATTTAACTGTATGACGTAGGGTGGTTGATTGCTGTCCTTTCTCTTTTTTATGTAGAGGGAAAGGAGGTAACTCCTATGATAGAATATTTACTGTCTTTGCTACAGGATTTGTTGAAAGTATTTTTGACAATTCTTGTTACTGGTTATGGAAACAAACTAGTGAGTAATATTAGCAAAAAACGTAAAAGAACCTCCCTACGCCGTCGGAAGCAAAAGGGAAGTTCTAGAAAAAGAAAATAACTTTATTTAGTAACTACCCGCCTTACGGCAACAGTTACCAGAAGAGATGTATCGAGCATCTCTTCTTTTATTATATACCCAAGGTATTACTGTAATACTACTGTAGTAATAATTATAACAAATGAACATAAAAAATCAATGAGTTAACAATGAATGTAATGGACCAAAGAAAAAACACCCTAAGATGCCTTCTTCCGACTTGAGCCCTCTATAGTAATGTGATTCCTATTAGTAAAATGATTTATATAAATAATTCGCTATATCTTTATGTACCCTAGCTGATATAATATATAAGGTAATTATTGGTTAATGAATAGCGTACATATATTTGGGAGGTACATAAGTCATGGAGTTAATAGTTTCTTCATTTGTATTAGTGGTAGTATTCTTTATTCTTTCGATATCTTTAAGTGGTAAAGGTCAGCGAATAGCAAAAGAAGTTTTAAAAGAGCTTATTAATGGTCCTGAGGGGAAAATGTTGGTAGGTTTTTTTGGATCTGCAGCAGTTACAGGAGTAATTTTTGTCCTTTGGCTTTTATTGAACTAAGCATTCCAGTTACTCAGGCTGATACAAGGTGCAAGAAAATTACTGGATAATTAAAGGTACATATATATTAGGAGGTACATAAGCCATGTTAGAGGTAATTACGGCATTTTTCTTACTAATTCTCCATTCTATTGTTTATCTCTTTTCAAGCGGAGAAACTAAGCAAATAGCAAAAAACATATAAAAGAAATTCTTAATAGTCCGGATGGAGTAATAATATTAATTGTTGCTGCTGCACTTTTAATCGGGGGGATATATTTATTATCATTATGATTTCAGATACCTTAGCTTAAAACGTATAAGGAAATTAATAGTATACATATAGTAGGGAGTCATAAGTAATGTTATTTATAATTGTGCTATTTTTCATATTTATCATATCTATTATTCTTTCATTATTTTCAAAAGGTGAAACTCAGCAAGAAGCAAAAGAAGTTGTAAACGACATTGTTACTGGTCCTAATGGGAAGACACTCTTAATCGTTGCTTTGGTATTTGTAATCGGAGGGGTATTTATTGTTGGTAGTATTATAAATAATGACTATGAACCAAATACACATCCAAGTAAACGAGAAGATCGTGATCCTTTAGGATGTGCTCATTATGGTGGCGAATGGGACACCGGCGGTCTTTTTGGAGAAGCTAAATGTGTTTATAATAAAATTGATGAATCTGATAATAGGTAGTATATAAAGGTCTTATCTTTTTTATAGGAAGATAAGGCTTTTTTATGCATAAAGAAAAGACACCTAAGGTGCCTTACTCCGACTTATGAATCAAATTTATATTTTGTTCACTTTATTCAGTATGGTGATGATGCCTTTGTATAGCAATAGAACCAAATCACGCTAATACTTAACGTAAGTTTTGATTCCGTTGCTACACAGACCACTATATCCTCTCTAATGACTGTAGTTGCATTGTCAAATACTAAAAGTATAACATCCATTTATATTGTTTTAGGGATTTTATTTCCTCGTATTCCCTCATTTTCTTTTAAAATATCGCTTTCTTCATGCCAGCCTTGTCCATGAACTCAACAGCTTTGATCTTCCCTGCCTTCCATTCCTTGCTTGTTATCCTCTTTCATGTACCAAGCATTAGAATTGAAACCTTTGAGATTACTGTTTCCTTAACCGCAAAGAAAACGCTAAACTTCATATATACTTTTGAGGATGTTCTGTAATACTAATTGGTTTTTATGATAATTATTCATAAGTGGATAATTCACTACGGACCTCGTCTATTGTATCTCTAGCACTTCTTAACGATTTTAAACATTTGCCTAATTTCGCTAAGTCTGTTTGGCTCGCAGCATCTCCATAATTGTCTATAACAAATTGCAAGTTATCCATCGCCTTTAAAATAGATGAATGTAGACCCTTTAATTCTGTTGGGGGTTCTACATATCGTACACTTGAGATGAGATAAGACATTTTATAGAAAACATCGCCTACATCTGAAACCCATGATTTGTTTATAGTACCCTTAATTTCTGCATCAGCCTCTAAAATGCTAAATCTGTTAGCCACATCAGATAGGTCCTTTAAATAATCATTCATAACCCATGCATAATGCTGCTTGTCTAAATGTTTATAATCACTTGTTTCGGCTCTTTGCTTTACTTCTTTTTGATTTCCTATATTTTTTTCATCTGCGGTTAATTCCTCAACTGCTGCTGTAATGGCTTTTATACCTTTTTTGCTACCAACAAGAGCGTCGATAGTTAAAATACTACAGATAAAAATCACAAACATGGCAATCCACTTAGCCCATTTCGGCATAAAAAAACTCCTTACTTGATATATTTCTCCTAAATTATAATACAGGATTAACGCCCATTATAAACCACTATGTCTCTTTACCTAATACCTTACGTTCTGTTTTCCCAAAATCGACATCTTTAAGTAAATCTATATCATGCCGAAAACCCATTTCCAAAAACACATCATTAAATTTAAATATAACACTATAATGTTTTTATATCAATAATATTTTCTCCAAACCAAAAATCATTCATAGCCTCCCATTAAACCTAATTTATATATGATAAATAAAAAAGAGGATCTCCCCATAGTAGAGCAGATCCTCTCTTTCACTTCACATACACATAGGCTTCGTTTGCTGTTACATAATATGTTTTACCTTTACTATTGTGCACTCTATATTGTAATAAATTATTTACAATTACCTTTGTATCAATAATAAATCCTAAACCCATATCTACAGTACCAGCAACATCTTTATCCTGCCAAGATGGAGAATCATAGAAACGTAAATTATTTACTTTTGAAATAACTCTTTTAGCAATTACTGTAGCAGATTCATTACCTTGGTAACGAATATATGAAGAATCATAATAAATCCATTGGTTACCACCAAGATGTAACCAGTTTCCTAATTTACCCCATACTTTATAAGCCTCACCTTTTTGTAGCTTACGAATAACACTATTTTCTGTTGATGGTCCAGAGCGGAGATTTACATTGTATCCTTCAATATATGCAATCCCATTCGATTCTACTGTACCAGATATTTCATTTGTTTTTTGTGGTTTGGTATCCACTGTAACCGTGCTCCCGTTATAAACCTTTAACACGTCTGCTCGGAACTTAGCCTCAGATACGCCATGACTACGAAGATAAACCAGTGGATCTTCATGGTCTGTCCCACCTAATTTATAAGTAATATCCCTATGTGTCCATAATCCTTTAGAGGGATGAATATTTCGTTCTCGCAAGATTTCCCCAATTAATTCTATATATTTTTCATATGAACGTTTAAATTTCAATGGATCACTTGTCTCACACAATTCAACATGAACAAATCTAGCATTTGCTGCTGGACCTGCCCCCCATGCCTGATGTTTTGTAGATGCAATTTGAATCTTTTCATCCCAATCCACTGCGTAGTGAACAAACGCTGAACGCCATGTACGAGACTCATATTTTTGAATATTAATTGCTGGCGCCTCTGGGGTAGCTGTAGAATGTGCTACAACACCTTCATAAGCTCCAACACCATAACGGTATGGTTGTTTTGGTAAATCAGGAATAAATAGAATTCTATCAGCAAGTACATTTGTTTCAATTGATAATACTAAAATAATAGCAACAACTATGGATAAAATATGCTTGTATTTCTTTTTCATTTTCTATCGGCATCCCTTTTTATAATTTTTGTATGGTCAAATAATCCACTAGCTGACAATCCGATAATCATTCCTTGAAATAAATTCATTTTAATATCTTGAGACAAAAATAAAACACCTAGCGTAATGCCAAGTGTTAAATTAAATAACGGAATATATTTTGTTTGCAGTCCAGTTGTTTTTGCAATTTGTGAAGTCCCTACAACAACCCCAATCATTGCCGTAATTTCAATCATTACATACCTCCTCCTTTCAAAAAGAAGGCAAGAGCAGCTCCAATTAGTCCACCAATAATAAGGCGTAGGATCCAAGTTGTATTAGCACTGATTTTGTCTAATTGCTTATTAATATTAATAATATCTTTTTCATTACCTGTCGTCCGCATTTCTAAACTTCTAATCTCTAATCGTATATCCTTAATATCTTGCCTTATTTCCTGAATATCACCTTTCATCTCTTGTAAACTATCCATTTTGCCACCTCTTTCCCACTTCTTATTTAATTCAACATAAAAAAGCCTACATTACATACGCTTTGCTTTACATCTCATTATTTTTTTGTTTATCAGCTGTTTACATATACTTCAATAAAATTTCCTGCATTCAATAAATTATTTAAAAAGTTATTAACTTTCATAAATTAATTATCATTACCTGGTGTCATATCTTTATTCGGAGCCGGATTTTGAATGAATTGCATAACTAACTTCTCTAGGGCTTGTATGGTATGATTTGATTAATAATTTGGTTCTGTAATTGATTGTTTTCTGAATTTGTATTCTGTGTTTGAATTGGAGTTTGATTTGTCATTTTGTTATCTCTCCTTGTAAACAACCGAAAACAAACCAGCCTATGTTTGCTATGTTTTTTCTTTCTTCTCAGTTGTTATTTTTGTTAATTCTTCAGTTGTTAATTGCACTTTAGAAATCGTCTTTTTATACCTTCTACTCTTTAATTTTATTCTTTTTTGTTAATACAATGTCTTTATTAACTTGATCAATCGTTTATTTACTGCTTATACTTCAGGAATAAAAAGCTACTTACATGTACCATTCCATGGCGTTAATCAGACAAGCTCACCATTACTGATTTTTATTTAAATCATATCACCTTTGGCAAACCAATATATAAATTACTAATCTAAAATCTTGAATGATCATTTCTTTGGTGACTCTAATTCTTTAATCTTATCTCACATCAAAATGTTCTTCTTTTACCCATGTATTATTTCCAATATCAATATAACCATTGAGTCGTCCAAAAACTCTATATGGAATAGATCCATCTACAAAACCTGTATAATTCCCGTTAGGACCATCATATGTGTTAATACCACCGCCTGGGGGATATTTTGAATAAGCACTGAACCATTGCACATCAAAATGCTCCAGAGCAGCCCATGCCTCGTTTCCAAGACAAATCATAGGATTTTCATACCACGCTGCATCTATAATAAGGTAAGGTGTTTTATCATAAATTACCCTCGTAAAATATCCTCCTTGTGGTTGGCTATAGAGATTAATTCCTCCATTATCCGGGTATTTATTTACAGCAATCCCCAGACCTACTGGCTGTATTGGTTTATTATTATTATTGTTGTTAAATGCTTTATTTACCTTCTCAATGAATTGATCCAGTCTTCCCTCGTCAAGCATACGGTGTGGACAATGTTTCCCACTCCAGGATTTATGTGTACGTACATTACTAATCGGTATATTGAATTGTTTCATTAACTGAGCAATAACAATTGCTGCATTATCTTCCGCCTTATAATATCTATCCCCACCACTTAAAGAATAGCAAATTTCCACTCCGATGGATTTACGATTACCATTTCCGTTACCATCACCAGCATGCCAAGCATTACGATCAAACGGAATACCTTGTACTGCTTCTTTGTCATCTACTGCAACATGGAACGAAACTGCATTATTATTTCCAATCATATAAGAAATTTCGTTTTCAGCTGATGCATCATTGTACGTATTATGTACTGTGATGAATTCTGGTGTCATTGCATTGGGACATTTTATACCATATTTACTTGAATCCACTAATTTTTTTTTAATCTCCATTACTAAACATCTCCTTTTTATTCTCTCGTTTTTATTACTTAAAATTCTCACTGCATTATTTAGTACATCTAGTAACCTAATCTCCATACTGCCAGCATTTTCTCTAATAAATTCCTTGTCTTCACCTGCTAAAAAAGAAAAAGAGCAACTGTTTATCAGTTGCTCTTCCTTTAATTCCTCTCTACACTCCTACACCATCGTTTTAAACGAATTCATAAAAAAGTATCACACTGCTTCTTCCATTTAATTTGATATTTATAGATTTCAAAATACTATCTCACATTAAAGTGTTCTTCTTTTACCCATGCATTATTTCCAATATCAATATAACCATTTAGTCGTCCAAAAACTCTATATGGAACAGATCCATCTACAAAACCTGTATAATTTCCGTTAGGACCATCATATGTGTTAATACCACCGCCTGGGGGATATTTTGAATAAGCACTAAACCATTGCACATCGAAGTGTTCCAAGGCAGCCCATGCCTCGTTTCCAAGACAAATCATAGGATTTTCATACCACGCTGCATCTATAATAAGATAAGGTGTTTTATCATAAATTACCCTCGTAAAATGTCCTCCTTGTGGTTGGCTATATAGATTAATTCCACCGTTATTCGGATATTTATTTACAGCAATCCCCAGACCTACTGGTTGAATTGGTTTATCAGTATTGTTACCACCACCATCTTTACCCAAATGAGCTAACGGATTCACAGCATTACTTTTACTCGCATTCCAACGTCCTTTATGCAATTCAAAATGTAAGTGTTGGCCACTAGAATCCCCCGTGTTTCCCATAACCCCAATAGTTTGTCCTTGTGAAACATAATCACCTTCTTTTACTGTTCGAGAACCACTACGCATATGTGCGTATACAGTTTCCCATGTAATTCCATCAATTGTATGCACAATCATAATACATTCACCATAACTAGATGAAAAATAAGAACGACTAACTTGACCGCTAGCCGCTGCATAAATAGGGTGATAACCTGCTTCAGCAAGGTCTACCCCATGATGATCTGGTCTGCTACCTCTAAAGCCACTTGTTACTCTCGTTGTATCTGTAGGATAAATAAATTTTGTCATATTAGTCTCCCTTTCTATTTTTACACCATTTAAAAAAGGTACTTAAATGAGCACCTTCGTTCACTGTCTATATTTATTATTTTTTGGATATATTTTAGTTGTTCAAATTTTAAGATGAACAGAACGAAAAGCTATCCTTCATTATTTAACATTAAAATGTTCTTCTTTTACCCATGTATTATTTCCAATATCTATATAACCATTTAAACGTCCAAAAACTCTATATGGAACAGATCCATCTACAAAACCTGTATAATTTCCGTTAGGACCATCATATGTGTTAATACCACCGCCTGGTGGATATTTTGAATAAGCACTAAACCATTGCACATCGAAATGTTCCAGAGCAGCCCATGCCTCGTTTCCTAGACAAATCATAGGATTTTCATACCACGCTGCATCTATAATAAGGTACGGTGTTTTATCATAAATTACCCTCGTAAAATATCCTCCTTGTGGTTGGCTATATAGATTAATCCCACCGTTATTCGGATATTTATTTACAGCAATCCCCAAGCCCACCGGTTGTATTGGTTTATTGTTATTACCAGCTTCATCAAAATCTACATATTGTTTAACAATTTCAGAGTAGAAGAAATTCCCTCCATTTTTATATCGATAGCCACCATTATATGCAACAGCAATAGGTTGACTATATTTCACCATAACACCAGTCGTATTTCCAAGTGATGGAGCAACAACTGTTTTAGAATACAGATCTGCCACCGGTAATGAATGCTGTTTATTATTAGATGCTAACCAACGAAGGTAAGCTCGTCCAAAATTATATGATTGAACAATGGCACTTAAATCTGTAATACCATTTTTCTTTGCATCATCAAAAGCTCCTTTTAGATGCTTTACTCCGTAATAAATTGAATCTTTAGGATTTTTGATTGTATTCATTGCCCATCCTTGTGATTCACTAGACTGCATAATATCAGGTGTCGTTTCAGAATTCCCTCCACTTTCCACCATAATAATTCCAAGTACGTAAGGAACTAACTCAGGTACACCTTGTGCGGAACATTCACTTTCTACCATTGATTGCCAACGTAACACTTGTTGTGGCAGATTCTTTGTTTTAACTGAAGTAGCTAATATACTCATTACTAAATCTCTCCTTATTTTCCTAGTATTTTTTTCTATAAAACTCTTATTTTCCTAAGTACATCTAACACTTAAATGCAACTTATTTTTTAAAATTACTTCATGTTGCTCACCTTCTTTCACAACAAAAAGAGCAACCATAAAAATAGTTGCCCTTTCGTCAAAATCTTATATTACTACTATAAATCACTTTTTCAATACTTTCTGTACACTGCATGTATCCTACAAAAAGGTAACATTAAAACCCATCTACAAACTTGACAATCTTTCTTATTTCAGCATGTTTGCGTCGGATATAGCCTGTACTATAATGCAAGTCAAACGCTATTTGTTCTAAGGTCATTCCATCAACATACTTCATTTTGAGTATTTGATGATCTAATCCTGTAAACTTATTAATTAAAACCTTTAAATCAAATACTTCATTCATCTTATGTCCTAATTCATATTCAATAGCTTCAATCCGATCTTCTATTTTAGCCCCTTCCGATTCAGCAGTTAATCGTACATTTTGCAAGTCCCCACTAGTCCAGCGCTTTAATTCTGCTTTTGATTTGTCTAAGTTATATTCTAAATATGCAATTTCTTCTTCTAGTTTCTGATAATCTTTGAGCCAGTCAAACATATAATAATCCCCCTACTTTTCTTTATTTAAATGCTGCTTTTATTTTTATCACTAAAGATAAGCTAACCTTTATTATCAATTTAATAAAATTTATAAATATTAATTATGATTTATATTTTTTTAATAAAGTTTTTAATCTCTCACGCTCTTCTTCAATAGTTAACTCATTATTTTTTATAGGCTGCTCTTCTGGAACATCTTCTTTTTCATGTAACCATTCTGGTACCATTTCATTTCGATTTGTATTCCCTAACCCAAATTGTTTTTTATTCTTACCAAGATCAAACTGTGCATCTAGCATAGCTACATCCTTGAGTGTTTTTACTTTTTTGGCTTCCCAATTTTTAAGAATGCCACGTACATATCTCCACTTTGGTACATTTTCATCAATTGATCTATTTACTGCTTCCCCAATTAGTTCACTACCTAATGATTCACAAAATGCACCAAGCTCTATAATTGCTATTTCACTTAATGAAATTCTATTCTTCATCAAAAATTGATGACTTATTTTAAAATCTTTATTTGTTAATTTTTTTGAGAGTAAACTTTGTTTATTATCATGAATATGATTTATATTTTGTATATCAGTATTTAGTTCTTTCGTACTTTGTATATTAGTATTTAGTAGCTTGTGATTATCCACCGGTAGGTTACCAGCAACAGGTTTTCCAGCAGGTGGGTTTTCCACTGGTGGAAAATCATCCATTGGGATTTCGTAAATAATCGTCTCCCACCTAACAATTTTGTTTTTTTCATCTCTAACAGGAAATCTTTTAATATATCCGTATTCTTTTAATTCCTGCATTCCAGCTCTTAAGCTATTAATACCGTCTTTTGCATGTTGCGATAATTCCTCTCTATAAAACACCCAATCATCTGGAAGTGTGAGTATGTAAGCTAATATCCCTTTCGCCTTCCAAGACAGTCTTTTATCCTTTAAACCGGTATTATTAATAACGGAATAATTATTATCTTTTTTTACTCGGAAAATCCCCATAGTATCTACCTCTCATATTTTCAAACCTTTGTTTACCTACTTATTGCATTCTTTAACTGTCCATTCACAGTTCTCTCATTCTGTCAAAATCAATAAATTCTTTTGCGATACCTATATCTCATCAACAAACCTTCTGCACTTGTTACAATCTCTAATCCAATCCCTCCATTATTAAAATTTCGAAGGTCCGAACTCACTACCTTTAACTTGCTCCTGACAAAATCTATTTTTCATTATTCTCAAACCAGAGCGAGGTTAAAAAGAACTTAAAGTTCGATTTATTACTAAAAAAAATATCATCTACACTCTTATCAAAAAACTGTGCAATCTTTCTGGCTGTCTCCATTGATGGAGTTCTTTCTTTGTGATCAATCATTCGAATATAGCGTTCAGTTACTTCGCAATAGCTAGCAATTTCTTTATATAAGTTTTTTTTCGGATCGTACATTTTATTTCCCATTATCCCACCCCCATAAGAACAATTAGTTCTAAATACAGATTAAAGAACTAATTGTTCTTTGTCAATGCAAAAAAGAACTTTTTGTGCTAAAATGAATTCAAAGAGAACAATTAGTTCAATTAGTTCAATTAGAGAGGTGAACAATGTGATAGGACTTAGAATAAAATCCTTACGAAAAAAAGAGAATTTAACCCAAAAACAACTGGCAGAAAAAATCGGGGTATCTCAAAGAATGATAGGTTACTACGAATCAGAAGAGAGATTCCCTCCACATGATGTTCTCAGTAAATTAGCTGATTGCTTTTCAGTTTCAGCTGACTATTTACTTGGTCGATCTGTTACAGACGAACCAAACGAACAAGTAACACCAAAAGATGAAAAAGATATAGCAAAAAGAATGGAAGAAATAAAGAAAGATCTACAAGGCGAAGATGGCTTAATGTTCTCTGGTGAACCTATGAGTCAAGAAGCGGTAGAGTCATTATTAGATGCAATGGAGTACATTGTAAAACAAACAAAAGTAATCAATAAAAAATACGTGCCTAAGAAATATCGTAATCCAAACGATAACTGATGCAAGCTTAGGAGGGAAAACATTGAAATTCGTCATTAGAGATCTAGTCCAACAACTTTGCACCAAATACAACACGACAAACCCCTATGAGCTTGCAGATTACTTAAAAATACATGTATTAACATGGGATTTACATGAAGAAATAAATGGTTTTTATAAATATGAGAAAAGAAATCGTTTCATTGTTATTAATACTAATTTATCTCCATCTATGCAGAGAACTGTTTGTGCTCATGAATTAGGGCATGCGGTTCTACATACTCATGCAAATACACCTTTTTTGCGTAAGAATACATTCTTTTCCGTTGATAAATTAGAGATAGAAGCAAATACGTTTGCTGCGCTTTTGTTAATTGACAAAAAGACCATTCAACTTGGTGATACAAAAGCATGTATAGCATACAAAAATAATATTCCAGTTGAACTATTAGAATTCTATAAACCTTTTTAAAAGGACTACAAGCTTCATATGGTTTGTAGTCCGTCTTATTCATCACAAAATGATTATCCTTTATGCGATTAACTGAATAACCCAATGCTCATGATAGTATATTTTAAAGAAAATAAAGAAAAGACACCCTAAAGTGCCTTCCTCCGAATTGAAACCTCTTAATTACATTGCATTATCTTTACATGAGAAAAGAAGATATCAATTAAGATGCCTTCTTTTACTTGTACAATTGATGTTAAGAAGATATGCATTGCCTAAATACGATAAAAAAACATAACCATCATCGAGTAAGCTTATTATAGCAGCAATACTTGAACTACCCCCACTTTCAATTGATCCCCCCATTTTGGAGGGACTATAAATTTAATATGCTATTCCCTATCCAAAATGGATAGCAGTTTTTGATTAATTAGGTATAGCTGCTATCCATTTCGAAATTAAACCTTTATAAAGTATTTTAAGTTTTTCTTTATGGCCCTAATGATTTCTCATTTCATTAAAATAGAATTATAAGAAAATATAGATTTTTTCTTACTGAATATATATGCACTAATTGTAAATTCTAATCGATGTAATAACATGATTAAATTAGGAGGGTTTATATATGACATTAAGAAATTATAACGTTTTAAAGGGAAAAGCTGTTAATACAGACGTAGCTAAGTCTGGAAAACCACATTTTGAAATCCATATTAAAGATGAGCAGAACCACGATTACAGAATAGCTGTTAACATTGAGTCGGGATCACGTCCATCTGAAGTCCTTTACTTTGCTAGTGAAAATTTCAATTCGGAACAAATTACAAAATTACCACAATTAAATTCTGGATTCACTTCGATAACCGAAAATAATAGAGACATTGCTCTAGACTATATTCGTGGAAATTTATTCGATCCAAAGCAAATGATTGCGCTCCCTCCAAATAAACCAGGTGAAAATAACGATTTGAAAGACAAAATTGAGGGATACATAAGTGAAGCGATGGATAAGAAAGCAACTCTATATGCTTTTGGCGAGGCATGGGGCCCCGAGGAAAATGAGCCAGATAAATATTTTGGTTTTGTACCTGGTAGCGGTATACATGATATTCATATGAATCAAGGTAATATCGCTAGATGGAAATCTGATGATGGAATATGGCAAGATGGCGGTCTTCTTATTCATTTTGAAGATGAAAATAGATGGGTAGGAATATTCTTAGCTTTCCAATCTCAATCGTGGTGTACAGATGAAAATGGCCACGCCACTAAACCAGCCAAGCAGTGTGATCATTTACATTCAAATCATTAAGTTATAATATGGGTACTTTTAGACATGCATTAAGTTGCATTCTAAAAGTACCCAATATCAATGCTTTATCCATTTATATTACCATTATATAAGCTGACCTTATTTCATTTTCTAGTTATCGTTCTACGTAAACTAGAAACTACTTTTTAGGTTTCTTAATCTATCCCCTCTTCCATTTTCTATACTGCATCATAGACTACACCTGATACACCACTTTCAATACAGTTGCATATGCAAACCTATCTAATCCAATATTTAAAGTAGTTTTCAAAATTCTCTTTTTTATTACTAAATTCTAATATTAATTTTTAAATCTAATACATTTTTAGAATTAAATAATTATAATTCTCTAATCATAACATTTTTATCATTTTAGCCAAGAAGACTCCTTCCTCAAGAAACGCGAAGTGAGTATGGGGGATGAATTGGCTTCGAACAAGGGATGGCAAGGAGCCATCTTAATTGTTCGACATACATAAAGTGTTACTTCACTCTCAATCGAATATACGTTTGGTATGTAATAGTCATATACCGAAATGGAGGTGAATGAAATGATAATTAATAAAGCCTATAAGTTTCGTATCTATCCAAATCAGGCACAAGCAATTCTAATTAACAAAACGATAGGTTGTTCTCGCTTTGTATTCAATTATTTCCTATCCCTATGGGATCACGGCATACAAAGAAACTGGGAAAGGTTTAACATATGGTACATGCTCTGCCAAACTTCCTGCCATGAAGAAAGAGTTTGTTTGGCTAAAAGAAGTGGATAGTATTGCGATTCAGTCGTCTGTTCGCAACCTTGCGGATGCGTATACACGCTTTTTCAAAAAACAACTGGCATCGTTACATTAGAATCTACATTCAGTTTTTGCATCTGTTAGAGAGATTCAAGTTAATGAGCAAGAACCATAAGTTACATTTACAAGGCGAATACACCGTTATAATCATATTAAAAATATTAAGTATATCTTTTTACAATTTCTCAAATTGTTAATACTCATTGGATTTCTGCTTGTTGCCAAACTCTTACTACGATATCTTTATCAACGTGTTTACTAATAGTTCTTCCGTTTCTCCTTTTAGACTAATTAGAAATAAAATCCAACTCGCGTAAAATAAATTTCCAAATGGATTCTTCACCCGTCACGACAGAAACTCTGCCTACCATTCCCATATGTAATTCATCAAATTCATTTGTATCAATTGAAGCTTCCATTTCATACATATATGTTTTGGAATCTTTATCAAAAATAGGATGGGCAGATATGTAAGTTACAGTCCCAACCTGCTTATCGGTCTTTTTTAATTTAAAGGAATACTGTGCTTTGTCTCCTTTTTTTATCCCTTTTACTTCTTGAGCAGGCATTAATATCTTTATCTTTTTGATATTTTCCTTTGGAATAATCGATATTAACTCTTGACCTGGTTCGACTAAATCACCTTTTTGTAAAATAGAGGTGAATTGTATAACACCATCATTTGGTGCCTTTATAACAGTCGTTTCACCTTGGTGATGTAAGCTTTCCATTTCTTGTTTTTTTACAAATAGTTCCTCATCTACTGACTGAATACGCTGATTAATTGAAACAATAGCATCCTCTTTATATTTTCGTAAAGTAAATTTCTTTTGCTCTTGTTTTCCTTCCTTAACTGATTCAATTTTACTTCTTTCATTTTCTAATGTTACTTTTCTTTGTTCGACTCTTTTTTCTACATTAGTTTGTTGCGCCTCTAATGATTGAATCCTTTCATTAATTGAATCGATTTGTTCTGATGTCGTCTTTTCTTTCTGTTTTTGAGTAAATTTTAGCTCTCTTTGTATGTTTTCCTTTTCCGCAAGTAACCCTTGTAAAACCTCATCTTGCTCGTTAGGTAACTTATTATTCATGAGGGATTTAATCTCATTATCCTGTTCTTTTTCTAAAGCTTGATACCCTTGCTCATATGCTTTGTATTCATCACGTATTTTTTGATCTAAATCCTTAGAAAAAATTGCTTTTTCAGATTTAATACTCTGTTTTAGCTGTTCTAACATTGCTTTTTGTTCTTCTACATGTTTTATAATGTTATTTAGTTGATTCTGTTTACCTGTTAACTCCTGGTTCTTCAATTGGAGTAAGGTCTCTCCTTTTTTTACTTCATCACCAGATTGCACAGACATAGTGTCTACAATACCTACAATTTGCGTACGAATTGTACTGCTATTTGATTTCCCTTCAACTATAGCAGTACCTTTGCTAACAATATCTACTTTACCAACATATGCCCAAATAGCAAAAACTAATAGACATAAAAAAAGAAAACTCAACAATATAGCTATAAAACGAGGCGGTTTTCTTTCTAATAACTCAACACTATCCGTTAATTCATCAAAAGAGTATATTTTAACCATATTGTCCACCTCGCATTGCATCAAATTCAGTCTCCAGATACTCTGCATGAACGGTTTGATTTTTCCATAGACGATAATACTCACCTTTTTGAATTAATAATTCCTCATGAGACCCTTTTTCTAGGATATTTCCTTTTCCCATTACAAAAATTCTATTGGCATGTTGAATGGTACTAAGTCGATGTGCAATCATGATAACCGTTATGCCTTTGGATCCTAAGTCTTTTAACATATCTGTAATATGCTTTTCTGTTGTTGAATCTAAGTTACTGGTTGCTTCGTCTAAAATAATAATATCTGGTTTTTTTAACAGTGCCCTTGCAATAGCTAATCTCTGTCTTTGACCGCCAGATAGATTTGAAGCATTTTCCTCTAAATGAGTTTCATAGCGTAAAGGTAAATCACAAATAAATTCATGCGCACATGCACTCTTACAAGCTTGAATAATTTCTTCTAACGAAAGCATTTGTTCTAATCCAAATCGTAAATTATCATAAATAGATCCACTAAAGAAGAATGAATCTTGTGATACATAAGCAATACGATCTCTTAGTGCTGTACGATTAACCTCTTTTATATGAAATTCGTCATAATATATGTCACCTTTTTGTGGTTCATAATAATTCATTAATAACTTAGCAATAGTCGTTTTACCTGAACCACTTTCTCCTACAAATGCGACTTGGTGACCTGATTGAATCGAAAAATTGATATTCTCCAACACGTTTTTACGTGTTCCATATCGGAATGTAACATCTGACCACTCTATCTTCCCAGATAATGCTTTAGGAGAAACTTTACGATATTCTGTTTCATCTTTTTCTCCATCTAAGTCTAAAATTTCATTTAATCGTTCGCCAGCAACTAATGCAGATTGCATCGTAGGTTGAATACCGATTAAATTTTCAATTGGATTTAAGAAATATCCTAAAAGTGCATTATATGTAATTAATTCGCCAATTGTCATATTTCCTTTTAGGACTTGTATTGCTCCCACCCAAAGAATAATAGTACCTCCAATAAGTGCCAAAACCATTTTAATAGAACCTTGTAAATTTGATAACATTCCTCTTTTAAATATATGTTTTAATAAGTTTACAAAGCGATTTTCTGTTTGAAAAAACACTTCTTTTTCCGCATTATAGGACTTTATTGTCGCTATTCCATTTAATGATTCCACTAAATACGATGTTAATTTAGCACTGCTTTCCATTTCATTACGATTTATGGTCTGATAGGGCTTATGAAATAAAAAAATAACCCCTATATAAAATGGGATGAGAAGTAATGTAACTACAAATAAAGTGGAGCTTTGCACATATAATAAAATACCACCCAACAAAACCATAACTGTATCAATCATTAATGTAATAGTAATTGTCGATAAAGCTTCACGTATTTTACTTGCATCCATAAAACGGGAAATAATTTCACCGACTTTTCGGGTTTCAAAAAAATTCATAGGTAATCCTACAACATGATGATAATATCCAAGCATTAATTGAATATCCATCCGTCTACTTAAATATAGTATAAGGTGCGTCCGAAAATAGGAGAGTAATACTTTAAAAATGTATAAAATCACAATTCCTATAGATACTATATGCAGTGTTTGTAGCAATTGTTTCGTCACAATATCATCAATTAAGAACTTAAAATAAAATGCGCCAGCAAAACCAAATATATTAAAAAAAATAGAAGCTACAAATAATGGAAGTAGCAAGCTCATTTGAGGTCTTAACAGTGAAAAAAATCGAGATAATGTTTCTTGAGATTGCTTCCCTTTTTGAAAGTTCTGACGAGGAGCCAGTAGTATCAATATTCCTTGCCAAATCTTACCGAAATCAACCGATGTATATGTAACAAGCCCTTGTGCTGGATCTGCTATATAAATTTTACCGTTCTTTACTTTGTGTATGACTACATAATGAAGTAGTCCACCGTCCATAACGACATGAGCAATAGCTGGCAAAGGTATTTTTGACAATGCATCTATGCTCTCTGCTTTTACACCCTTCGTATCAAAATCCAATCTATTAGCCGCTGTTAGTAAACCCTTAATGTTTGTGCCATGTAGGTCCGTTCCAGCAATTTCTCGAATTTTTGATATGGATATTGTAAGGCCGTAGTGGCGTGAGATCATAGCTAAACAAGCTGGACCACAGTCTTTTAAATCGTGTTGTTTGATACAACGAAACTTCTTTCGAACCAATATACTACCTTCTCTCTCAGTGATAAAACTGCTAAGTTACAAAACATTTTATTATCAAAGTGGCAGATACGAAATTTGCTATTACTTTTTACGTAGGGTATTTACTGTTTCTACAAATGTAGTAGCATCTGCATTCGTAATTTTATTAAATTTCAAGAATTCATCATTGTACTGCATTCGGATTCGAATTCCGAAAATATTCTTTTTCAATGTGAATGAAGAGACCCCTTCATAAAGGAATTCTTCAACTATTTCGTTTTTAAAATTCATAAAAGGTGTTCCGTAAAAAATCATTCTTTGCTCAGTGGCAACTAATATGCCGGGACGAGCACAATTTCGGTTGACATATTGGTCGAATGAACATTGTAATGTACACAATATGTTTTCAGTAGAATCCAATTGTTCCTTTATTTTTCCTAATGACTTTTGCATTCCAAAAACTCCTTACAATTTTATTTTGAGTTAGGATCTATCTCTCTTAGCCATAAATCCTAACTCAAAATAAAAGTATTTACAGTAGTTAGGATATACTATTTATTTACTTAAAAAATTTTCAATATTATCTTTTAAAGCATTTAAGTTTGATTTGATTTCATCTAGCATAATGTCATCCTTTATTATAGAAAACATTTGAAAAGCCTTTGCATAATTCCCCACATTAAAATACAACATGCCTAATAGATAAAAGATATGATACCCATTAGAATTTATTATGGAATAAGGAGATTCGACCTTTCTCATATGTTGAAAACTTTTCTCGGCAAGAAGTGAAATTTGAGATGACTGGTATTCCCAGCTACTGATTAAATTATAGTATAATCCATCAATACAATACGGGAATCCATTAGATAATTCATTAGCAATTCCATGTAGCGCTTCAAAATTATGATTATTATGATAGAGATCTGCTAACATTAAAAGAGATAATAAATAAAAATGATTATTTTTTTGCTCATTTTTACTATTCTTTATTCCTTGTACGAGTGTATGAATTACTGCTTCATCAGAATAACCAGCTAATTTTCTTTCTCTGGCTAAGAAATAAAACCATCTGATGTTGTCTGGTTCAATGCGTACCATTTCATTTTCTAAATCTAGATTTCTTTTATATTTGTTTTTTAATTCAATTATTTCTGGCTTATACCCATCATGGTTAAGTACAAAATCAGTAGTAAAATAGATTAAGTCGTCCCCTTTTTTCTGGATATTATAACGTAAATCTTCATGGATCATTCCAAAGTATCTGAGATTATCATTCTTTTTAAAAATCCTTTTATTAAAATCCAACTCTTGGTTATCATGATTTTTAATTTTCGGACAGATAACCATTGGAGATTTAGGAAATTCATAAAATAATTCTAAGAAATCCCTTAAATCCTCTTGGTTGATTTCTAAATCCTCATCCGCATCAATCTGAAATATCCAATCGCCCGTCGAATAATCTATTAACTGATTTCTACATTCCGAAAAATCATCTTTCCACTCTGTACAATATAATTTTACATCCGGGAATTTTTTTTGTATGATTTCTAGTGTTTTATCAGTAGAACCAGTGTCTAAAACAATAATCTCATCTGCAAAATTTTTAATACTTCTAATACATCTCTCAATACATCTTTCTTCATTTAAAGTCATGATATTCACAGAAACCTTAATTCTTTTAGTGACTAGAAAGCTTTTTAACATTTCTATAAATTGTATATCACTTAAATGATTTATCTCATCAACTGTGCCTGAATGTAATTCAGAAAGTAATTCGTTAACTTCTTCTGAATATTTATGAATGTGGTTTAACAATGCTAATCGTTTCTTAACCTTTTTTAATAAGCTATTATCATCAATATTCATTGTTAATAATTTATTACATGCTATTTCAAAAAAATTTATATTATATCTTAATTCTTTTGAAACATAATTAAAGTTTGTCATATATCATCCCTGCTTTAATGTAATAACTACAGGGTTAGTTTTGTAAACTAACCCTGTAGCTATACCTATTAATAAAAGTTATTAACGTCTACCATATGATCCTTTTAAGTAACCACCGCCACTAGAAGTGTATGTGCTACCTTTAATATATGCGTCGCCCATACCGCAACCATAAGGGAAAGATGCAAGGCCTCTACCAAAGTCTGCTCCCCATCTCAGCTTGTCCATCCAGCCTCCACCATTAATTTCTTCTAATTCAATTTCTTCTAGATTTTTTAATAAACTATTTTCTTTGTTTAAAGTTTTCATACATAACATCCTCCATTATTTAAAATCATTATATAAATATATTGTAAGCTTACGATATTCATTGTACAACTATAAGGAAACGTTTTCAATAGTTTTTTTACAAAATATTAATTTTAGATTATATTTGCAGAATAATATATTCAGTACACATTTTCCAAGTTTGCCCATCATTATGATTAATAGTATAGTAAAGTAAATTACATAGTTCCTAACCAGGATTTATAATTTCACAACATGCCAAAGGAGTAGATCATGCAGAAACGTTTACATCATTTTATTTATAACTTAAGATTCCCTTATTTCATCATACTTATGACTATAGCTACATTTGTACTACCATTGTTATCCTTTCTTATACCAATAGAAGACGCGCAACGAAATCCGATTGAGGATACCACTCTTATTCGGCAAGTTATATCTGGTTGTGTCGTAGCCCCGCTAATAGAAACAGCCCTTTATCAAATGTTTTTGTTTTGGATTTTAAAAGATATTCCATTTGTGCGTAAATACGATAATATCCCAACGATTTTTCTTTCAGCCATTATTTTTGGAACTATTCACTCATATGGGCTTTCCTATATAGTTTATAGCGCCCTAATGGGTGTCATTTTAGGATACTCATATTGGATTTATCAAAAAAAGAAAGAAAAAACATCCAAAGCCCCCTCCGCCTATTGGGTTGTTTTTTTAATCCATGCATTACATAATTTATTTACCTTTCTATTAAAAAATTTCTTTTAAACAGATTATGATTTGAACAGCAATCTAAGGAATTTTCAAAGTAAAAATTATAATTCACCTTGAATTAAAAAATTCATAAAAAACGCTATTCTTTCTGTATATTTCTACAAAAAGAATAGCGTTTTTTAATTTAAATTAATATAAAATTATCTTGTCTTGATAATTTTCATTCTAGTTTAAATTTCCTGCAAAAACTTTACAGAATTAAATCCTTGTACAGCAAATTTATGCTTCCTGTTGCTGACTAAAGTCCTGCGTGGACTTTCCCGTATCGTAAATTCTGTAACCCCTTCTCATAATTATTGACTTACTTTTACTATTCACTTTAGATACCTTTGCATATTTTGATTTACTGCATAGACATAACATCCATTTATTCCTCGTGACAATAATATATAATAAATTTGTTTAATATAGGATGTTCACTCTTCATTATTTAAATCCGTTCCCTTAATCGGAAGGGCGTTTCGATCTTTATACTCTTTTGGATTGACGATGATGTTTGCTTTATTCAGATCATAGTCTCCATTTTCTTCACCTGTTTGACACTCCCACGGCTAAAACCGCAAGTCCTATACCTTACGGTGTAACGGATGGGATTCTTGAATGACTAAGCATTCGCAGTCCATTTCTGTTGTAATAGGATCTTTTATATCAAATAGATTCTTATCCTTTTGCGTAGACCATTTCAAAAAACTGTAAAACGATTGTCGCTTTACAGTTCGTTATATTTTTTATTACTTCCAAATACTTTTTCTACAGGATATTTCTCTGCATTCTTTACTAACTTAGCATGTACTACTTCTTGTAAATGGATAGTTAATTTATCACTTAGCATAAGTAAATAAATCATTACATCGGCCACTTCTTCTTTCATTTCCTGCATTTTCGTTTCTATTGCTTCTTCACTGGACTTCCATTGAAAAGTCTCAAGCAACTCTGATGCTTCTAAATTTAAGGAAATTGCTAGATCCTTCGCATTATGAAACTGACTCCAATTTCTCTCATCTCGAAATTTTATTACTGCCTTTTGCAAATCTTCCATCACTATTGATCTTCTCTCAATTACTTACGATCTCTTTAAAACAAAACTCATGACATCTAGAATTCCATCTAATTAACCTTAACCCAGATATAATCATCTTCATATTTAACATTTAATTTTAATCGAATCCCTTTCATATAGCCCTCTAATTGTTTTGTAAAATCCTTATCATCGGCCTGATCATATCTATCTACGTCCAAATATAACTTAAATATATTTCCTTTCGTTAAATCAAACTCCCATTTTATAAAATTATGTAGTATGTTTTCCTTACTCATGTAGCAATTAGCTTCCATATAATCTAATAATTCGTGTAGATTATAGTATACCAAGTTATTTGGTTTAAGCTCTTCACATTTGGGACAATATTCTCTGTATCTATTTTGTAATTGCATAATCATCTCTGTCCCACATTGTTTGCAGTTATACATGTAGCATTCCCCTTTACTGGTTAACCTAATTTTTCTCTCTTATGTTCTTCCTGTCCTTGAAATTGTAAATTATACTATTTTACTTTAAAAATATTTCTCTTATGCCACTTATAGTATGTTTTATTCTCTGGATAAATTGCTATCTTAACTTTTGGTATTAATCCAAACATCAAATAATCAGCTTCTACAATTAATGGAGAAATATGCACTTGCCCCTGTCCATCAAATGTGATAAATCCTTTATCGTAAAGAGCATCATGATTACAGCACAGTAGTACACCGTTATACGGATCTAAACGTTCCATACTTGTACTATCTTTCCATGGCTTTGAATGACTCGCTCTTAACAATTCTGGTAAATCTATTCCGCATAATGCACATTTCCCGTTCCAAAGCTCCATTAATTCTGCTCTAAACTTTTGTTGTCCAATTCGGATTTTTGCCTTTGTTTCGGATTCCGTCTCTGCTATCAACGGGATTAGTGTGTTGTTTTCTGTCCTTCTTACCGGATCCACTGCTAACTCTAATTGCTCATCATTTATTTTATAAACATTTAAGTCACTAATTAGTTCCATTAATTTAAGGGCTAATTCTTCATTACAAGGGTATAAATAACCTTGATTTCCATTTGCATCTGATTGGAAAGGTGAGTATTTTATCGGCAAAAGTTGTGATATTACTTCAAAATTCTCACGAATATTTATTAATTTGTCTAATTCATGATATTGTAAAGACACCAAATAACCTTCGTTATTCCATTGATCATGGCTTTTCATAATCGATGGTTTACTTGATTCTTTACAATCTTCTACAGCAATACTTACTGCTACAATGTTTCCTTTTACATAATGAAAGATTTGATCTCCCTTTTTTACTTCCATCATTCTTTTCCATGAATGGGGTACATTACCGCCTTTATCTTTTTTGGGTGACCAAATAATTCCTAGTTTTTTTTCCTCTTGATATGTATGCCCCTGCATAACGATAAAATGATTCATATACTCTCTCCTAAAGCGTTAACTCATTACGCTGTTTTCTGTTTAATACAATACTAAATAACCCTCATATGATTAGCAAATTGTCTGTTTTATTTTAAATAAAAGACAACCTTCTCTAAAGAAAAGTACTTGTATCCCTTTTACTTAACAATAGAGCAATTCAACTTTATGACCATTTATAAAAACAAAAGAGTTGACCCGAAAGGCCAACTCTTCTATTTAAAACTCTTTATTTCTCTTCTTCTTCTTTTTTTGCAAGTTCCCGTTCATTTTTAGCGATTAAATCATGAAAATGTTCTTCTTTATTTTCTTCAATATAATTCATAAGGTCTTTAAGTTCCATTTATATCGCCTCCTGTATTTATTATATCAATAATATAATAAAATGTCAGGATTAAATCTATTAATTATTTTAGTTAATTTATACGATATAAATTAACTAAAAAACAAGGATTGACTTCTCGTAAAACTGATCATTTCGAGATTCATCCACAATAATTTCTTCTACTCGTTTTGATTCTTTAAAAGCAAAAACTTCTGGTTCCTTTCCTGTATTATCATATAAAGTATAGCAATCTATTAAATCTTTAATTTTAGAAAATGTAGTAGCTACTTTCATATGACTTTCTTCAATAATATGTTCAGGAACCAATCTTCCGGTTACTTTAAAACGCATATTAGATCGTTCTAAGGCAACTTTTATTGGGACATCCACGATGATTGCTTTAATACTGAAACCCGCTTGTCTTAATTGTTGAATTAACTTTTTGTATTTCACTTCATTTTTCATTGTACCATCATACATAAAATTTAGTTTTCTTTTCATGCAGATCTTTAATAGTTTCATGGTAATATCACTACTTTCATCATGAACTAAAAAAGCTGCTTGTTTCATTGACTCAATATCTTCAGATTCCATTGAACCTTGATACTCTGGTATTTTTTCTTTAATCTTATCAGGGTCTATCCAAATCATATTTTGTTTCTGAAGTTTATACCCCTTACTTACCAACTCTCCAATTGAACTTTTTCCAGCAGCAGAACCACCACCAAGTAATATAGCTTCAGGTTCCTGCTCTTGCTGTAATTGCCCTTTTAGAAATGATTCAATAATCTCATTATGTAAAAGCTTACGTTCTATTGTGTACTCTCCATTAATTACGTACTTTTCTCTAGTTGTTTTCAATTTTCATTCTCCTCTTCTATAGATACATTATTATGTCCCTTTAAAAATTAGTGACCTTATCCTTTAACTGCACTTATTACTTCAGGTTTTTGAAATTTCTATACGAGATTTCCCTTACTATGATTTCATATAACTCTTTTATCTAAGTTCTCTATCCTTTATTTCTTTATCACTCATTCCTTCTAAACAATCGTCCTGCTCTGGAACTCAGCACCTACTACATATATCCACTTAAACAAAAAAAGGCTTCTTTAAGTCGATTAATTGTGCATAGCAAAATAAGCTTTATACACTAATCGGCTCAAAGAAGCCCTTTCATAATCAAAACAAGAACAAAACTTGTTTCTACAACTCTACCACAACACATAAGGTGTGGGAATAAACGAAATCAAATAAACTAACAATATAACTATATATTACATAATAAAGTTTTTATTATCAAGAGTATTATTGAACTACCCCCACTTTCATTTCAAGCATAGAGATATGATTCCCCTTTCCATTTTCAACTTTTAGCTTAATAGACGACTAATATACTCCAAGAAAGATATAAAAAAAGATTAATTATATATATTAATTTGCTTGTGACTACTTAACAATAATGTATTTTTTCAAGCCTTGATTCATTGTATTATATACTTATCTAAAAATTCCGGGGGTATATATATGATTAATATAAAAGAAACAGCTGAGGTTTTTAGAATAGGATTACAAATTGGCTTATTTTCAAAAACTGATGTTATTAATTGGGCTGATCAAACAATTGAACTATTAGATAATCCTTCTAATGAAATCATAGAGGTGTCTTTATCCAGCAATGATAAATCGGTTGATATTGTTTCTAAATTAAAAAACATAAAGGGAATCTATGATGAAAAATTACCCGTGAAAATTATATTGGGACTTCTATGGAAGAAATTTATTTTAAATAAAGAAAATGCATTAAAAATTCAACCATTTATTTTTAGTATAGTACATAGTAATTGCTTTAAAGGATTCGATCAGATAGACGAACAACTGTATAATTTTAAAGAGAAGATAACCTTAGCTGCAGATAATATATATGGAAATCTAGAAGACATTAGTCTAGAAATAAAGAAATTTTTATCTATCTACAAAGATTTTGGTGAACATTTTCATTATGGTGGACTACTGGTTGAAAGATGAATAGAAACAACAAAAAAACTTTTTATATAAATTCACAAGTTTTTTTGCTTTAATATACACCCAACTGTTTAATAAAGGTATGAATAATCCTTACTTTACTACGGGGATTTTAAATTTTCATCCCTAAACTATATATTCAAAACTCCTACTATCTGACGAGCTTTAGAATTCTCAATATAATAATGCATTTCTAACCCTTTTCTTTCTGCACGAAGTACGCTTCCTCTCAATTTTAATAAATTTTATGAAACCGTAGATTGTAGAAGTTCTAAAATCTCTATTAACTGTGTAACATTACATGTCTTATGGTACATTAACTCATTGACAATTTGTAACCGTACTAGATATGCCATCGCCTTTAAAACATCTACATCTTCTTTCAAGATTTCTTTTCTCTATTATATATATATAACTAATTAGTTATATTTCTCTTTCTGCTGTTGAGAAAATATATTTTGATCCAACCTTTAAATTGATAGAAAATTCCGTCTTGTATTGATAAATGCTATTAAATAGATTTTGATAGAGGAAATTTCTGATATGATACTAATTGCTGAATAATATCTTTGGAGAGGATGAAATCGAACAATGAATGTTCATATACAGGGGAACGAGCAAATAACTCATTTATTAAATGAATGGTATCAAGAAATTAGAGCTAGGCATGTAGACGCCGCTCAATTACTTAAACAAGAAATTGAAAACAAAATTCATAACATAGAGGAAAATCAAACTATATTATTATACTACTCACTACTAGATTTTAGACATCAATATTTAATTGATAGCTTAAGTATTTCTAAAGATAGCTTTAAACAAAGTGATGCTTATAAAACTCCTACAGACGATTTCCTTTCATACTATTATCACTTCTTTAAAGCCATTCATTCTAATGTTACTGGCAATCATAGCCTTGCAAAAATACATTACGATAAAGCTGAATACCTATTAGAAACAATTCCTGATGAGATTGAACATGCTGAATTCCATTATGAGTTGGCCATTTTCTATTGTCATA
>Ga0209463_1000298_pt1 | contig 43559 bp, 56 predicted proteins | sample AgamicMgSfrz_FD_187169 | JGI IMG/M metagenome (GOLD analysis project Ga0209463, IMG submission 187169) | Agave microbial communities from Guanajuato, Mexico - Mg.Sf.rz (SPAdes) (version 2) | ecosystem: Host-associated > Plants > Phyllosphere > Phylloplane/Leaf | place: Guanajuato, Mexico...
AACATTGACGGTAGATGAAATAAAGCGAATTTTTAATGCCTTTAATAAGAGTTATTATGCTCAATTTAGATCATATGTGCTTTTACATACATTGCTAGACACATTAGGAAGGGTAGATGAAACTTTACATTTGAAGAAACGAGACGTTGATTTCGATAAGAGGTCAGTAACTTTTCAAAATACCAAATCAAAGAAATTTAGGATTGTACCTATTTCGAAAAAAACAGCAAGGCTATTACAAGAGCTTATCTTAGACAATGATGACTTATTTAATAGCGAATATATTTTTCTCACTAACGATGGTAATAAATTACGACCTTCTACATTTAGAGCACATTTAGAGAAAATTTTAAAAAGCGTGGGAATCACTAAAAGAGTACATCCCCACATTTTTCGCCACAGTGGTTCGGAAATGTTTCTAAGACAGTCAGGTAACATACGTGTACTCCAGCAGTTACTAGGTCATAGCAATCTTGTTACCACAGCTAGTGTTTATAGTCATGTACTTGATGAAACAGTGAGGAATGAACATGAAAAATTTAATGCGATAAATCTCATTGAGGAACAAAAGGAGAAAATAATTAAACGAAATTCAAAGTAGAACAAAAATAAAGAGGACAATGGCTGCAACCATCATCCTCCAAGTGGTGTATTAAAATACACAAAATAAGTTAATGAAATTATATGACATTTATTTGAAAAAAACAAGTGTCATAGGTGTATTTGGTGCACCCTAAAATCATATTTTGGGGGAAACTATAATGAAATCAGGTAACATTGAGCAATTTGTACACTTATCAAATTTTAATGATGTAAAAGAATTTAACAATCATATCGAGCAATGGATGGTAGATTTTAAGGCTCAATTTACAAAAGGCGAGTTAATTGGATTAAAACGTCTTATTAGATATTCATGTAAATATGCTGGTATCTCAAATGCTAAAATTCAAACATTAGTATCTGCTACACATAACAAGGAGATTGGAATATCTCGATCAACATTCGAAAGAATGTTACGTAAAGCAAAACAGTACGGTATTTTAACAGTTCATAACACGTTCTGTGGCTCCAATCAACGCCATAATGTTTATGTATTCAATCGTTATCAATCAATTAAACAAGTTGAATCTCAATCTTCCGTAAATGAAGTACCACAGACAATTGACGTACCAAATCAAGAAACTAGCCAAGTTAAAACTAACAATATATTAATAGATACGTATAAGGACAATGTAATTCTAGATGTTCCAATTAGATTTCAGGAGTTAGTAAAATCTTATTATAGTGCTAAGCAAGTACTAGAATTATGGAAATGCGTAACGTACTCTACACAACACTATAATGACTTTAATGGACAATATGTAGACTATGATCCAAGTCTAGATAAGGTTGAATTGGCTATTACCTCGTTTAAACAAATGATTGTTAACATCAAGCTTGGCTATACGATTAAAAAATCAATATTTAGCTACTACTACGGTATTATCCAAAAGAAACTCGATACTCAATTTAAGTACTGGAAATTAAATCTACTTTAAGAGGAATTAATAATAATTAAATTGAAAAAATTACTAAAAATATAGTAAAATTTAAATGTGTTACATAATTATAGCTGAAGGAGCAGACTATGAGACAGGACTTTAGTAATTTTAAATTAAAAGTGGATTGGAAGCCAGCCCCATTTAGAGGACACAGTGTAAAGCGAAATATTTCCCAAAGCTTGTGGAGTAAAATTAGAAAGCAAATTTTGGAAGAGAGAGAATGTAAGTGTAGAATATGTGGATATGAACCAGATGAAGCGAATTTAAGATATCTAGAGATGCATGAAATTGAACGTTATGATGAAGATAATTTAATTTGTACACTTGAAGGCATAGATTTGATCTGTAAAAGGTGTCATGCTTTTCACCATTTGGGTTTTACATTTAGTAGAACAACTAAAGAACAGTTTGATGAGTTAATTCAGCATTTTATCAAGGTGAATGATTGTACTGAAGAAGATTTTAGAAATCATTTCAAAGCTGTTCGAGATAAAAAGTTTCAAAAAGTGCCAAACATAGCTGAGATGATAAAGGCGGATAAAGAAAAAAGAACCGTTAAATATTGCATCACTGTAGATATCCCATATAAAGAGAATGTGATATTACAGCTAAAAAAGAAAGAGTTATATAGAGAATCTGTATAAGTTAATTTTGTTAATTAAAAAAGGGGGAAATAAGATATGAAAAAGATGATAATTGCTATGACAGTATGTGGAATGTTGACTGCGTGTTCTGACACTACAGAAAATTCTACCAGTAAGGAAGATGTTAAGCAAGAAGAATCTAAGCCTCAAGAAGAGAAAAAAGAAAACGCTACACAAGCAACGGCAGAGGCTCAACCTGAAAAAAGTAAAGCAGATGAAACTAAGAAAGAAGAAACTGAAAAATCTACTACAGAATCAAATAAAGAAGAATCAAATAAAGAAGATGTAGCAACTAAAGAAGAAACAGATGCTAAAGTTAAGGAATTAGAAGCTAAATTAAAAGCCCAAGAAGAGGAAGCTAAAGCGAAACAGGAGGCTCTTGAAAAAGAACAGGCTGAAAAAGCTGAAGCAGACAAGAAAGCAAGGGAAGAAGAAGCAGAACGAATTAAGCAAGAGGCTCAAGCTAAAATAGATGCAGCGAATAAGAAAGCCGAAGAAGAAAGTGCAAAAATTGAAGAAGAGCAACAGGCTCAAGAAGATATTTCAAGCTCCAATGCAGCAGAGATGAGTAAAGCAGAATTTGATAAGATTCAAAATGGAATGACAATTGATCAAGTAGCTCAGATCGTTGGGAGTGAAGGAGAAGTTAACTCTGAAACAGGTGCTCAAGGAGATCAATATTACACTGTAATGTATTCATGGATGGGTGAAGGGGATTTAGGAGCTAATGCACTTGTAATGTTCCAAGGTAGTCCAGCTAAAGTGATTCAGAAATCACAGTTTGGCTTGCAGTAATATATAAAACAATATATCTAGTAGAGGGAGAGAAATGAGAATGAAGAAAATTATGTTTGTTATGGCTATGTGTGGAATGTTGGTTGCTTGCTCAAGTACGACAGAGGATACTTCAACTAGTGAAGAAGTAAAGAAAGAGGAAACAAAACCACAAAAAGAAACTAAGCCTAAAGAAGATACAACTAATACAGAATCAAAAGAAACAACAGCAAAAACTGAGGAACCTAAAGAAGAAAAAGAGTCTCCTACTGTAGATGAAAGTCAATTCAATATGTACGCTGGAAGCTTGACAGGTGGTACGTTTATTACTACTACCGAGTTACAAGATGGAAATAAAGCTATTGTTAAATATGCTGATTCATTCGCAGCGTACAAGGCAGAAAATCCTAATAGCAGAGTTACAGAAGATGATTACAAAATGTACTTTGAAAGTGGAGAGGCTATTCAAAAGATTATGGTAGGAGAACCAGCGAGATTGCTGAAACAATTTGAAGGGTTAGAATCAGTTTCATTAACTTTACCATTTGAAGGTAAAACTTACTCTACAGAGATTACACGAGAAGAATTAAACAACTACTTAGGATTTAAGATTGAAAGCTTAGGTGAAGATAGTGACGCATGGAGAAGTAAGTTCTCTGATGAATATATCTACAATGCAAGCAAGCGACAAGAAATGTTTGATAAATTTGTAACAGTACAATAAGTATTGAGGGAGAGAAGAGAATGTTAAATTTCTTAATTGTAATTAGTGCGTTGGCTTGTGCATTGTTTTTAATCATTGGAATAGCTAGATTGATAGTTAAGAAAAATTCCAAAAAGTATTTCTTAATTGCACTGATAAGCTTTGTAGTGTTCTTGCCATGTGCAATTATTAGTGGAAATCAAATAGAAAAAGAGAAAGCGCAAGAAGCTCAAATGCAAAAGGAACGTGAAGCAAGAATTGAAAAGAAGCCAGCTAAGACTGCAAGCGCAACTGTAAAACCTACACTTAAATTTGTAGAAGCAGCAGGGATCGTTTATAAAATGGTGAATGCTGAAGACCCTGAAGATGGAGTTAACAAGTCTAAATTCATCAAGGAGAACATTATGAAAGGTTATCTTACTACTAAGATGAAGGATCATGTTTACATGTATGCTGATACAAATAAATCTGGAGAATGGATTCAAGCAACATTTGATGATAAAGATGATGTAGTTAAGAAAGTAGAGATGAGTCCTAACTTAGAAAAGAAAGTAGTTGCTTCTGTAGATAAAGAAAAAGCGAAAGAAACAGCTAAGAAGGAAGAGGCTCAAAAGAAATCTGATGAGCAGAAGAAACAAGAAGAAGCTAAGAAGTTAGAAGAACAGAAAGCTCAACAAGAAGCTCAGGCTCAAGCAGCAGAGGAGAAGCGTAAACAGGAAGAAGCAGCTCGTATTGCTGAGGAAAAACGTGTAGCTGAACAGAAACAAAAGGAGCAAGAAGCGTTACAAGCTAAACAACAAGCTGAGGCAGAACAAGCACGTAAAAAGGCTGAAGAGAAAGCTCAAGCAGAAGCGCAGGCTCAACAGCAACAACAAACTCAAACAGCTACATTCCAAAATTGTACAGATGTTAGAGCAGCAGGAAGAGCACCAATCAGACAAGGTGAACCAGGATTCCAAGCGAAGTTTGATCGAGATGGTGACGGAATTGGCTGTGATCAGTAATAACTCGACTAGGTGAGCGTAAAAAGGCAATATAATAAAAGAAATGACCTCCATTACTGGGGGTTATTTCTTTTATTCCTAAAAGTATTCGGGAGTTATAACAAAATTTAACAGGGTTTCTTACCGATTTCTAGAAATATTACTTATCAACTGTTCATATAAATATTTCCAATTATACTAAAAGTAGGTGGAGGAATGGAAAGAAAAAAGTTTATTGAACACATTGATAAGTTAATAGCACAATCTAACGCTTGGAGAAAAGACGCGGAAAAGAGAGAAGATTGGAATAGTGCGTGTTTTTATCAAGGAGAAGTGAAAGCATATGAACGAGTGAAAAGGGGAATTCAAAGAGAGTTTGATCAACAGTTACATGTATAAATTAAAATAACCATTCCTAAGTTGGAGTGGTTATTTTTATATCTAATATAAATTCTTTGATAAAAAAATATTAAACGGACAGAAAGGTTTCAAATTTATTTGGAATTTAATAGGAGAAATAATCATTTTTTTATTTGTCCAAACACTTTTATTTTTTAAGAATAAAATATATAGAAATTAATAGAAAGGGGTGAAAAAATGCCTCCAAGAAATCCTGATAGAGGAAATAAATGTAATTCTCTTTGTAGAGCACTAGTAACCAACCTTCAACTGGTACATGATTTAAATGCTGTAGGAGATAATGTTCAATTGCATTTAGAATTTATGGAGCCACCATCTACTAGTGCAACATCTATCACTGTTATTAGTGTTGATTTAAACAGATGTGAAATCCGTGGTATTATAGAGAATGGAACAAATGTAGGTCAATTAAAAATTGTAAATTGTAGTTTTGCTTTTGATAATTATGTGGATCTTCAAATAAACTAAAAAGAATAAAAACACTAAAAAACCTGTTCGTAAGCTCTTATGATGGACAGGCTTTTTAGTGTTTTTATTCTTTTTGATATTCAACAACATCCTCTATACTACAGTCGAGTGTTTCACAAATCTGATTAAGTACTTTTACAGAAATTAACTTCACGGGTTTCCCTTGAGCTGCTAATTCTTCGTAATTGCACATATTCCATATTGCTTCGTAGCGAATACCAGCTAATTTAGCAAATTGATTAAGGGACATACTTTCTTTTTCTAACATTTCTTTCAACTTAAATTTAATCACCGCTTAATCACCTCTTTTCTTATTATACACTATGTTATCTGAGTTAGATATAACTAAATGCTGTTATGTAGATGATTAAAACTAAAAAAACTTTTGAAAAAGAGTTGACTTGGAATAAATTAGCTAGTAATATAAGGATAAGTTATCTGAGATGCAGATAACAAATTAGAAAGAGGTGTTTGGAAATGCTGAAAACTTATAATGTAGTTGTAGAAGTAAAAGCTGAACACGTGAACACAATATTCGCTGCAAACATGGAGCAAGCATGGGAGAAAGCTACAATTAACACTAACAGCTTTACAACACGTTTCAATACTGATATCGAATTTATGACAGTCACAGGTGAGAAAATGAGCTTTAGATGGTGTGATAACGATTTTGAAATTGAGGAAATCTATAATGAATTTGAGAATGAGTATAAGGCTTGTGGAAATATGAATCTAGTGATGATGCAGGATATTCAAGCAGTATCATACGAAAAAGCAGAAGATTATGCACAAGAAACATTCAATGAGGGCTTCTTGTCATTAGGTGATGTAACAGTAATAAATCATGATTTTAAAGATGTAAAATTATCAATTGCAAACTATGAAATTGAAGTTGGAAGCATTGAGCGAGTTTATGGGGAGGAAGAAGAAAATGCTGAAAATTTTCAGAAATTTCATTTACAAACAAAATGACAAATAGTACAATCAAAAGAAGGATGAAAAATTACCCAGTCTGTCGCCAAACTTTCTAGGTAATAGATTAGTAATTGTCGCCAAACGCTTACTAATCGCCCTCATTTAAAATGCACTAACCGTGTACTCTAATTTAGTTATACCAGCAACTCTACATTGCTGTGCTTAAAAATAAGCTTATTTATCAACGCTCAAACAGGGTAATCCCTATTCAAGGTAAAAGACCTTTTATTAGTTACGTTTATTATAAGTGATGTGTTGTCTGTAAGTCAATAACTAATTTACTTAACTTCCTGTTTGAGTCTAAAAACGTAATAAATAGATTATAAATAATCACTTAACTACTATTTCAAGTAGTTTATCATTCAGAAACCAAACAGGGGGAAATAACGATGAAATTAAACATATGGGAGTATGTTGAAGTATTCCACGAGATGAAGGATGTATATGACAACTTAGGTTTAGATGACAATTGGAGCGAAACGCTTGATAGCTATGACTATTTGTTAAATGGTCAAGTAAAAACGAAGGCTAGTTAAATATTAAACTCCATAAAATTGTAATTTTATTTAGATATGAAGGGGGTGATTGTAATGTAAATCTTATTAATTAAACTCATGATCTTTGACAACTTAATAATGAAAAACTATAAAACGAAAAGGTGAGATTAATGATAGTTATTAATGAAGAATCCGAGAAGGATTATGTAGTCTTTAGTCAACGAATGGCAGGTTATCTCATGATGAATGGCTGTAAGCTGTTAAAAGTTAAAGAACATAACAATGGTACAAATAGGCTTGTTTACTTTTTTCCTAACAACAGCCATGTACTTTCCAAAGTCAATACATACTTAAAAATGAAGAAATAAAAATTAAACAATCAATACATATGCGAAATTAAATTAGAAATAATCGGAGGACATCATAATGACAAAGAAATTTAGCAGGATTCAAATTGCAACAGAAATTGTAAGGGATACGGATTTAAAACCATTAGATTTTGTTTTATACGCTAGATTAGTAAATCATCATAATTACACTAAAGAAGTAAAGATGGAGATTGATCATTCTAGGCTCAAAAGTATCTTGAGGATTAAGGATAATGACACATTGAAGAAATCCTACAACAAACTTTATGAGAAAGGGTACATGTTAAACAAATTAGATAAGTTTCCTAGAAAAGGTTCGACCTTAATGACAATAAATGAAAAGTACATACCAAAGAATCAAAATGTAAAATGGTTTACACAGTTTGCGAGCGATGTAATAAACCCTAATATTATTGATGCAATTGGATATACAGGTATTCGAATGTTGTACGTCTATCAATCACATATTAATTACACAAATTTAAGTAGACATTACTCATTTGCAAGCGAAGAAACAATTGCCAAGGAATCTGGAGTTACTAAAAACACAGTTATAAAGCACAACTACATACTTAAAAAACATAAATTCATCAAAATTGAAAAACACAAACTTGAAGAGACGGGTGAATGGGAGGTTAAAAAAGGTAACGTAAATGAAAGTTTAAAATTCACCAAGTACAATAATCATGTATATTTATCCGAGGAAAAAGTGTGTTTATACACAGAAAGGAAGGTATCAGCACTAGCTTGAGAAAGTCTATTAAATCAACGTTTCTAACTAAGTCCAAATCATCGGAGATAACTATCAAAACGTCGGAGATAATAAACCAAATCATCGGAGATATCATACCAAATTATCGGGGATAATTTACACCCTATATAGATTAACTATTAGATACATAATTAGATACATAATTAGATACATAACTAGATACATAATTTAGATACAGTATTTGAAAAATGATAAACCAAAGAACGGATTTATCATTTTTCGATTTGATTTTTTTCTTACATATTCGAGTGTTATTCAGTTTTACATATTGAACGTTTATTAAACTAAATCAAATTAATCAAAAGGACGGTAATTAATTATGAAAAAATCAAATAAAAACTTAAACAAACAATTCTATGTGTACAGTGTTGATACTGCTGCTTTTTATCATGCTGGAGCTGAACAAAAAATTCATAATAAAGAATTAAACACTTACAATTTACGTAATAAGCTTAATGAATTAATTAAGAATGATATTGATGTTAAAGGTAGCAAAAAGAAGATTGATGGTAAAGTGAAATTAATAAATGGTAGGACTCTTGTCAAAGTAATGGATAAGAAGAAAGTTAATCGTATTGTACGAATCAAAAACGGTATCAAATATTTAACTAAACGCATTGATAAAATTAAAGCACAATTAAAAGATGTATTAAATGAGAGTGAAGGAATGCGTACTTTACGTACATCTTCATTATCTGATAAGAAACGCTCAGGGTTATTTGAAAGTGTGTTAAGTCGTACACTAGGGATCAAAGAGAAATCAACTACAACTGATATGATTATTGTACAGTCTTATTATGAAAAAGTGTTAGAAGATTTGATTACTCAAGGTTTTGTTAATGAAGACGGAGAGCACTTCGTATACTATAGCTCAAGTGCAGGACAAATCAGACAAAAAAAGAACGTCTTCCTAAAGAAATCAGTATGGGATAAACATCAATTATCATTAATGTGTGGTTTAACTGTAGATGATATCAATGCAAAAGGTGGCTGTAATATCAATAAATTTTTAGCCTATTTAAGTCTCTCAAACAGCGCTACAACTCATTGGAAAGACTTTGATATTGATCGTTGCATTGTTGTAGATGATATGGAAACAGAAGTATCAGCAATCTTTGATGTAATTGACACTGAGAAGTTTACAATTGAACATAATGAACGTAAAAGTGTACCTATTGAACATACAGATGGTTCGGGTTTAATTCTTCCTAGTCTATCTGATAAAGCCTTTATGGTACGTTTACCGTGGATGAAAGGTCTTTTAATCCCGACACCATTTGATAAGTTTGCTAAAGAAGTAGCTAATAATACTAAAGTAACTGATATCTATAACAAAGAGTGGGACATAATCGAAGATGACGTGCAAATTATTTTTACAAAAAGTCAGTTCAAAATGCACCAATACTACATTGACAATGAGAACAAAGAGAATAGTTGGGATAATTACAAACAAGCATTTAAAGACTATAAGTGTCAAGCAGGTAAATTGAATGAAGAAGAAACAAAAGACAATTTCAGTGAAGCAGTAACTACATATCAAATCCTTCAGACTCTTTACAATATGTCTACTGAGGAATTAGAAGGCATTGCAGAAGAGACTAATACATTCATTAAAGCAATTGGACGTGAAAAGGATACAATGTTAACTCTTATGGGTGCTAATGATACAAACACAAGAAAGAATGCTATGCAAGAAGCTATCTCAATCTATCCTGAATTATTAAGTGATAAACATGTAAAAGAAACAATCAAATCAGCTAAAGCAAGTTTTGTTAAGCGAGCTAAGTCTGGAAAACTTAAAGTGCAAGGGAAATACACATTCGTGTCACCAGATACTTTTGCTTTTTGTGAATGGTTATTTCAAGGTAATAAGAATCCTGATGGACTACTTAAAAATGGCGAAGTATATTGTACGTTATTTGAAGAAGGTAGACTTTGCTTAGAGCGATCACCACACTTATTTTTAGAACATGCTTTACGTGATAATGTAATTGATGGTAAGAAAAAAGAATGGTTTGTATCTAATGCAATCTACTCATCTGTAAAAGATCCTGTCAGTCGTATCCTTCAATTCGATAATGATGGTGATTCTTTACTGACGATTAGTTGCCCGAAATTCATCGCCATTGCCGAAGAACATATGAAAGGTATCAATCCACTGTATTATGTAATGAAAAAGGCTGAAGCTGATACAATTAAGCCTGAAACAATCTACACAAGCTTAAAGGCTGCACATAAAGCTAATATCGGAACAATAAGTAATAAAATTACGAAAATCTTTAACAGTGCTAAAAAAGAAGATATCAATTTAGATACTGTGCGTTTACTTTGTATGACCAATAACCATGAGATAGATTTCGCAAAAACTTTATTTAAGCCAACTATTCCTACTAAGACATTGAAGAAACAGCTTAATGTACCTGATAAAGTTAAAGCACCATATTTCTTTCAATATGCTAAAAAGAAAAAGGAACATGAAGTTGAAGCAATCAATGATAGTGTAGTGAATCAATTAGAAACTGTAATCAAAGATACTAATATCTTCTTTAAGAAAGTTGTAGGTGAAGTTGATTATAAACTATTAATGAATGACCCTGAGCGCAGAACTAACAATAAAATCATTAATCTATACACTAAATTAGATAGAAGTAAGAAATGGTTAATGTTAGACCAAAAGAAAGCTGATGTTAAATCTTATAGTAAGCTTTGGATTTATGAACATATCAGAGAGGAATTACTTAAAATCAATAGTGATCCATATCTTTTAGCTGATGTGCTCGTTAAGCACCTTTTCAATACTAAAAATAGTGCTCATAAAACGACATTATGGGAATCATTTGGTGGAGAGATTCTAAATAGCTTATACAAGAATTTAGAGAAAACTAAGGTATGTGTGGATTGTGATGAGAAGTTTATTCCAACTACTAAACGTCAAGATAGATGTCCAGAGTGTAAGAAGAAGCATGAAGCTAAATTAGCAAGAGAACGTCAACAAAGAAGTCGTACAAAGAAAGCAAAAGAAAAAGTGTCACGCTGAAAAAGAGCCTGTGAACCCGTATATAATGGGGTTTGTGGGCTTTTTATAATTTGTTTACTATTATTTTAATCTATGAAACCCTTGTGGCTGTATGGCTGAGAGGTGTTTTTGAGAGGTTAAAAGATAATACCTCTTTAGAGGAAGAGCATAACTAAATTACACTAAACAGGGTTAGTCTTTCCTTTTTACTTTAAAACGGTTGAGAAACCCCTGATTATCATTTCTTATACTCAGTATATACGATTAATCATTATGAGTCAACTGTTTTTAATAAACTTTTTTTGTTATTAAATTCATGAATATCCTCCTCCGAAAATCATGAATGGCATTTTTATCTCTCCTTAATTTGGCATTGCGGGAGCACTTAACACGTCAGCTAGGTGTTCTCGTAATATTTTTTCTTATGCTGTGATTGGGCTTCATCACCCAAAACCATTCTTTTGTTAGTAGTATACGGGGCTAGAGGTGTGGGAACTTCTAGTCCACGCCTTTTTGAACTAACAAATTATTAAATGGTTATAGATGAAATTCAATCAGAGTATACGAAATAAACGTGTGCTACTACTCAAAAGAAATGGAATGAATGTAAATGATGAAAATTATGTACGAAGGAAAAGAAGTATTTTTAAGTCCAATACCAGAGTTGTTGATACATGGAGAAGAAGTGTATAAAGCTTATTTGGCTGATTGTGAAAACGGAAGAATTTGGTCAGTTAGAAATAAAAAGTTTTTGAAAAGTAAGGCAAATAAGAGATTCGGGTATTGTTATGTGAGTTGTAGAGTTACAGAAGCAGGTAGAGCATATGGGGTACATCAGCTTGTGTTTTCTTCTTATTTTGGGACAACAATCAAAGAGTTTACGAATAACGGTAAATTGGAACTAAACCATATCGTGAATGAAGATGGAAAGAAAGTGGATAACTCGATATCGAATTTAGAGTTACGAACGAGAAAAGAACAATACGATCCTAAAGTTGACCCTCATGTACGAAGTAAAATAGGAAGTAATAAACGTTTGAAACAGGAACAAGTAATTGCGCTGAAAAAAGAATACGCTCAATATATAGGTAAATTGAGCACTTTTTGTAATGAAAAAGCAGAAGAATTAGGTTTTCACCCAACTGCGATTTTTAATTTATTAACAGGTAAGACATACAAAAATATCATTATTTAAAAGTTTGCACAGTTAAACAAAATAAATTATACATAATAGTAAATCTATAGTCAATATATACATAATTTAATGTAGTTATAAAGAATCAAAAAATAACATAATAATACATATTTTTAGGTTTTCAAGAAGGTTCCATTTGTCTCTCTGTCGAATTTAGTAGATAGAGAGGAGTTGAAAATGATAAATGATAGAAAGTGGAACAACGTATTTAGCTTTAGTTAATTCAAAACAATGGACAAGGGCAGTTGTAATAGAAGCAAAAGAAATATTGCAATTGCATGATTCGCTAATTAAATTAGACCGTTCATTCGAGCTTAAACCTCAAGCTGATAGTGTTTTTGAACTATTAAAAATTAAAGAGTATTATTTTACAATTGCACTAAGTAAAGCACGAAAATGGTTAACAGAAGCTACTGAATATGACGGTAATCTACAACAAGTTATTGATAAAATAGACCATGACCTTCCAAATATTAGAGCTGTGAGAAACATGAAAGAACACGAAATCGAATATTATAAAAATGAAGGTCGTAATCAAAAAGACTTTATTAAAGAAGTAGATAAAGAAAATTCGGGTATTGAAGGTAAAATAGTTTCTGATGCTACATCCACCGTTGTTCTAGGAGACACATATTTGGTAGGTGGGCGTCTTAATGTTCAACAAGCCATTCAAACTTTTTCACCTCTGTATGAATTGATTGAACAAAAAATACAAGAACTGTGGGATAAAGAGCTAGAAGAAGGTTGAGTGACAAACGAATTCTTTTACTTTAGAAATAAGCAATCAGCTCTATAGGAACTAAAGAGCTTTTAGATAATGAAATAAATTTTATTTTGAATGTATTGTTGACTAAATGAAAGGTAGGAGTTATTGTGGCTAAAAATTGGATGGACGTTTATATAACAAGACTTACAAAGAGATATTTTGACGAAGATTTATTATTTAATATTGTAGGTAATGTTGCCGATGAATTAAATACAAAATTAAACTCACATGGAATCAATTCAAAAGTGATTTTGAATCGAGAAGAAAAAATTATTAATTTTCCTGACTGTTTAGTTAAAATTATCATTGAAGGTTCAACTATTTCATTTGAAAAAGATGAGGAATTTAGTGGCTCCAACGTTTTTAAAGGCAGAGTAGTCATTGAAAATACGGGTTTTATTTATAAAGTAAAAGTAGAGAATGAGTATGTGAATGAAGAGCCAGAACTTGGAGATGCAGTTAGGTTAGCAGTTCAAAATGTTTTATTAAAGATTAATTGAGAAATAAAAAGTCATTCTAAAAATTAGAGTGGCTTTTTTATTTTGTTTAACAACAAAAATAAGCACCTATTAAGTGCCTATCGAATATGAATTATAGTCTGTTTAGCAAGTTGCTGGCTAGGCATTAGTTCTAGGGCATATGCTATATCTTTTAATTCTGGACTATTAGGTAAATCGTAAGGATCTATGGACTCAAAATGTAGAATTTGTTCATCTGTTAAAAGATCAAGTGGGATACATACATCTACAATTGCTCTAATAATAGTTATACCTAGTTTTTTTGCTAGGTAAGGTCTATGATTACCTCCATTACCGACGCAGAACTCACCGTTAGGGAATAAAGTTAGATTAATATCCATGTGAGAGGAACCAGTTGTTACATATCCGTGAGCTTCAACAGATTTGAGAAGACGACTTAACTTTTCTTCAGACAAAACGTTATCATGGGTCAAGCCTTTTATTCTTGAAACTGGCACCAGCAGTGAACCAACATGACAAGTTAAATAGTTTCTGCCATAAATTTTTGTATAGTCTTCGTGAAATTTGTAACCTGTGTAATCAATCATTGGGATCATCTCCTTTAAGATCAATTACATAAATAATATTAATAATGGTGTTAAATTAGAACATCATAGATACAGTTAATAAAATCAAGGATGCATTGTTTCAATTCAGGTGCTTTTTATTATGTTCAAATTTAGAAAGGGTGATTGCTAAATAATGACTGATGAACTTTACCAGGAAATATTAGATGGAGAAATTAGTGACGAAGAGTTATTACGTATCAATGAAGAAGATGATGAACCTTTAACTCATAATCAAAGAATAATGTTGGCTGAGTACTTAATAAGTTTACAAGGGTTAACTAAGTATGAAGCTTATCAAATTGCTTTCAAGTACGTGGAATAAAAATATTCTCATAGTCATAAATTCAGAAGGGTTATTACACTTTTTGTCGAAATTATAGGTAGAAAGTTGGTGATTGGAGAATGAGAATTCAATTTGATTTTAAAGTGCTAAATGTTATAGAAAAAAATGGTGTAAAGTCCTACATAGTGCAATGCTTAGGCGAGAATTTCCGACGGGTTATTAAAGCACAATATGACGGGAGTGTATATATACCAGATTACCATCAACAATTTTGGAACATACCAGCTCTAAATCGAACTTTTATTGATATTGAATTAGCCAATTTCATAATGAAAATTGAGAAAAGTAGAAAAGTAGAGTGAAATTAATTGCATAGATAATAGATGATTTTTCAATTTTTAGTTAGTAGTTGAATGCACCGCTAATTGTATAGATTAGAATAGCTACTCTTTATAAAAGTAGAAAAAGCATCCTTGCGTATAAGGATGCTTTTCAAAGTGGATTGGTATTTCCGCTTCCAAAACTAGGCGTTGGAGTAGGTGTGGAATTAGATGACGTTGGAGTAGAAGTGTTTTGAAAGCCTGTTGCTGAATTTGAATTAGGACTTGCATTTGATCCTGAACTTGTTTGTGAATTGGAATTTGCGCTTGCACTTGTAACAGGGCATACTTGACCTACATTTCCAAAAATAAAAGTCCCTCCAGAAATGGAACCAATCGTAAGGGAATTGATTTTAGCTGCCATACATTCTCATCCTTTCATCGATGAAGAAAATAGAATACACATTAGCATATGTATAGCTTGTCAATTTTGTATAGACGGGCTAGAAAAATAGGCGAGGTTATTATTGTTATAACTTCATAAGCTGAATTCGGATTTACCTATGTCGGAAAGAATCTTGAAAATTGATTAATTTTTAAAAAGCGAGAATAACTAGCCTTTTGTAGAATAAAATAGTTAACATAAAAGGTGGGAATATTAATGGGGAAAAGTAAAAACTGGATGGATGCTTATGTTTCTAAAGTTTCAGGAAAACATTTCGAATTAATATCCGTTCAAAGTGTCATTGATTCTTTTATTGACATGTTAAATGTAAAGCTAAATGATAATCAACGGCCTAAAGTCAATTTTAATAAAGTGGAAAATGAAATTTCATTTCCAGACTGTTTAGTTTCTTTTAAAATCCAAGGATCTGTATTGAGCTTGAGGAAAGTTTTAAAATCTAACTATCAGGTTGCTGGTGGAATTAAAATTTTCGATACAGGTTTAGCTTATCATTTGAAAAATGGTTCAAAGTTGGTTGAAGAGGTTGGAACTATACCTGAAGCATTAGATAGGGCGCTAAGTTATTTGCTTGTAGAGTCGAGGTAAAAGTTAATATTTTTATAAGTTTAAGTCGCTCTAAAAATTAGAGTGGCTTTTTATTTTGTTCGAGTAATAAAAAGTTGTTGGAAACGATGATTCACAATAAAAGAAAAACTTTCATATTTTAATGAAGGCTTTTTTACAAATTGAAACAAAGTAGGTGATTAAATGTTTTATTCTAATTTCTATACGCCTTTTAACTATACTTTCTACCCCTATTTCATGCCTTCCTTTGGACGTCCTACTGGATATGTACTGAATTCTAGTGGTGAAGTTGACAGTTGGTGGGGGAATTATCCATTGGGATATCCCGCCAAGGCTCCAAAACTTGGGGGTGGAGGACAGTCGCCTATTTCGGGACCTGCCATACCTTTCAGTTTCAGGGGTTATTATTGAACTGATTACAAGGGTTACGGTCGTAAAAGGTAAGAAAGAGACGTACAAGATTAAAGTAGTATTTAAAGCGACTGAAAGAGATGGTATTTAATTTAGAGAAAGTCACTCTAAATGAGTGGCTTTTTATTATGTCTACAATATGCAAGTTGAAATATGGGGTAAATAATAAAGTTTCAAAAAGATAGCGAGATAAGAAAGGGTTTTAACTATGACTTGGAAACCTATGCGCTTATGCAATCATCCACATTGTAGTAATAAGTCACATCATTCTTATTGTGATGAACATAGGAAAGAAGCACAGCAGAGACAAGACAGACAGTATGATAAGACTAAACGGGATAATAAATACACAGAGTTTTATAAGAGTGGTGAGTGGCGTTTACTTAGGAAAAGGTTTATACATAAACATCCTCTCTGCTCTAAGTGCTTGGATAATGGTGAGTCTGTTCCAGCTGATGTTGTAGATCATATAGAAGAAATAAAGGATAACTTTGACAGACGTTTGGATGAAAGCAACCTGATGCCTCTTTGCCATGCCTGTCATAATGAAAAGACAGTAGCAGTTAGAATAAGTAGACAATGTGAATACAAGCCAATGAATAAGAAGGTAACAATAGTTACTGGTTCGGCTGGTTCAGGTAAGTCCACTTATGTTAAGAAGTATATGCAAGCAGGTGATTTAATACTAGACATTGATGATATATGGATGGCATTAACAGGACTAGATATGTATGAGAAGCCAGCACATTTAGTTGATGTAGTTGTAGCTATTCGTAATGAGATATGTAGAGTATTAGAACGTAAGCTTATGAGTGAGAATGTAAGAGCATGGATAATAACAACAGCTAAGAATGTAGATGAACTAAAGCGTATGTTTAATGCAGATGTAGTATATATGAATGTAAGTAAGGAAGAATGTATTGAACGTATTATAAATGATGATAGAAGAACTAAGCGATTGGATAAGCATATTAAGCTGGTCAATGACTGGTACGATAAGGAGTAATGCAATGTGAGTGAACAATTTGATAACGCAACTATAAATGTATGGGATGTATTAGGTGAAGCAGTAAAGGAACGATTCATTGCATATGAAGTATTAATTAGACATGGTAAGTTAAATGCTGACGATGTGCGTAGATTAGAAGGGATGAATAAGTAATGAAATTAATTGATGTATCGATAGTTAAAGTTGGCTCAAATGTCTATGATTTTACAATTGAAGTACAAACAGAATTACAATCAGAACCATTTGTATTGTATCAGCGAGTAAATGATATTGAAAAATTTGTTGAATTGGTAGAAACGATTGACTCAGTCAAAACGAAACCGAAGACAGTGAAGAAAACTACAGCGAAAGAAAAATAAAATAGGCAAGGGCATGGTCTTGAACTTTTAAAAAATTTATAAATGACCCTGAAGCCACCCCACCGTGCAACTTTATGGAATTTTTATAGGGGGTGGTTTGTTTGCCATGCCTAAATTTAACCAATTTTAGAGGAAGGGGGGATTCAGATGATGGAAGTACCAAAACCACCTAGCTTTTTAAAGTCTTATGCTAAGAAAAAGTACAATGAGATTGCTGCTATTTTAGTTGAGCTTGGTAAATGGAAAGCTGGTGATGACATTGCTTTGATTGCATTATGTTCACAGTACCAACGATGGATTGAAGCAGAAAAATTAATTAAACAGAATAACGATTTATGCTTTACAACTGACACTGGTTATCGTCAACAAATACCTGAGATTGCTATTGCAAATAATGCTATGAAATCAATGTTAGCCTTCATCAAAGAGTTTGGATTGACTCCTAAAGAACGTTCTAAAATTGGTGAAGCAATTGTAACTAGTTCAGAAGACATTGATCCAGACTTAGAAGATATGATTGCGAAATAGAACAGGGCAAGGTGGGATAAATGGAAGAAGAAAAATATTATTTTGATAAAAAAGAAGCGGAAAAAGTAGTTGGATTTATTGAAAAACTTAATCTCGATAAAGGTAAAAAAGGCGAGAAAATTAAACTGTTAGAGTTTCAAAAAAAGATACTGACAGATTTATTATGTTGGAGAAATAAGGAAGATAATACACGCAAGCACAGAGAAGGATTTGTTTATCTCCCACGTAAAAATGGGAAAAGTTTCCTAATAGCTTGTATATTTGTTTACTCATTATTTTGTGATGAAGAATACGGTGCTGAATATATCGTATCAGCCAACTCTCGTGACCAAGCTTCTTTATTATTTGACACTGTAAAAAATATGATTGAACAGAATCCAACATTAAGAAAGCATTGTCGTATTATTGATAGTCGTAAAAGAATTTACAGAAAAGCAACCAATAGTAACTTTCGTGTATTAAGTTCTGATGCATCTAAAGCCGATTCTTATAACGGTTATATTGTTTGTCTTGATGAAACGCATGAAGCAAAGAATGATGAATTATATACTAAATTGAAAACGTCAATGGGTACTCGTAAGTCACCATTAATGTTAACAATTACAACTGCTTCAAATGGTCAAGATGAATTTAATTTAGAGTATCGTACATACCTATATGCAAAGAAAGTACGTGAAGGAAAAGTTGACGATCCAACTTTCTATTCAGCAATTTACGAAGCTGATGATGACTGTGATTTAACTGATGAAAGTCAATGGTACAAATCAAATCCAGCTTTAGGAATCTTCAGGGAGTACAATGAGTTGAAGTCATTGGCTTATCGTGCTAAAGAAATTCCAGCAGAAGAAGCAAAGTTTAGACGTTTATATTTGAATCAACATATTGTCTTATCAACTGAACAAGGTATTAACATGAACAAATGGAAAGAGTGTGGCAAGAAGCCTTTTGACATGAATATGCTCAAAGGTAAAGAATGCTATGCAGGGTTAGACTTAGCATCAAGTAAAGACTTTGCAGCATTTGTAATGGTCTTTCATGTTGATGGTGAGTATTTTATTGTTCCTCATTTATTTAAACCTTCAGCAGATTTATTAGAAGCACAAAATCGTGATGGATTTGATTATACGTCTCATTCTAAAGCAGGACATATGCATGCTACTCAAGGTGACAATATTAGTTATCGATACATAAGACAAAAAATTAAAGAGTTATCAAAGGAATACGTAATAAAAGATATTGCATTTGACCGTTTTGGAAGCTCAGGTATTATTGCTGATTTACAAGACGATGGAATGTATGTAGTTGATTTTGGTCAAGGGTTTAGAACAATGTCACCTGCAATTGAAAAGTTTTATGATGTTCTATTTGAAGGGAAGTTGCGTCATCCTAATAATCCTGTACTAAATTGGATGGCTGGAAATGCAATGGTATCTGAAAATCCAGCAGGAGATTTAAAATGGGACAAAAAGAAATCAACTAAAAAGATTGATGGAATTGTTGCAATGACTATGGCTTTGTCTATGGCTATTGATAACAACTATAAATTAGACTTAAATAAATTCTCAAGTTCAGAAGCACTAGACAAGTTAGGATGGTGAGTAATGAAACAATCAATAAACTTAATACCTGATTTACTGCTTGTAATTGGAGCACTCGTAATCGTATTAGCTACATTTCTATTGAATGTTGTAGCAAGTCTATACGTATTAGGAGTGTTTTTATTCGTGGCAGGGATATTCGTTGATAAAGACGGTATCCAATTAGGCAGAAAAAGGGGGTGAATAAATGGGATTCTTCAAACGTGGAAACGATCTAGAAAAACGAGGACGTACATTTACATTTGACCAACAAGAAATGATTGACTTCTTTACTGGTATTGAGAACTTTGCAAATACACCAGCGAATGAAGCTACATTTTATATATGTTTACGTGTATTGGCTGATGCAATTTCCTCTTTAGGACTAGATTTAAAACAAGAAACTGATAAAGGAATGTTCAATAAGAATGCTCATTACCTTAATTACTTCTTAAAAGTGCGTCCTAATGTCCATATGTCACCTTCTGTCTTTTGGACAGTCGTAGTTTATCAAATGTATTATCATGGTCAATCTATTGTTTACATTGATATAGATAACACGACTGGACAAATTAAAGGATTGTATCCGTTGGATATGAAAAATGTTCAGATTCTTGCAGATGATAAAGGTATTTTTGGAAGTGAAAACAGTATTTATTATGTTTATTCTGTTGGTGGACAACAACTATATCTAAAAGAAACACAATGCTTGAATTTTATGAGCATGACAACAGATGGTATCACAGGTATTGCAATCAAAGACCAATTAAGAACAGTCGTTGAAAATAGTCAACATGGACAGAACTTTGTTAATAAACAATTCAAAAATGGACTAACAGCAAGTGCAGTTCTCCAATACACAGGCGATATCAACCATGAGAATGAACGAGTGATGAAAGAACGCTTCGAACGCATGGCAAATTCCCCTGAAAACATCGGTAAATTAGTAACAATGCCACTTGGTTTCTCACTCCAACCTATCAAAGCTACAATGGTTGACAGTCAATTCTTAGAATTAAATGAATTAAGTATTCAAATGATCGCTAATGCATTTGGTGTTAAAGGTTATCATCTAGGAAAAACAAGCACATTTACAAACGTAGAACAGCAACAAGAAGACTTTTACCGCAATACACTAGCACCAATCTTAACTAAATATGAACAAGAATTAACATTCAAATGTTTAACTGAAAAAGAAGTTAAGTCTGGATTCAAAATTAAATTCAATACATCTGAATTATTACGTAGTGACCCTAAAACTAGAGCAGAAGTTGCGAAACTCTACAAAGAAGCAGGTATTATTTCTGCTGCTGAAGCTCGTAAAGATGAAGGTCGTCCAGTATATGAAGCTGATGAAAATTCAAGTCCAGCAGAACGATTAACAGTTAATGGTGCAACTATTTTTGTTGACCAAATAGGAATGCAATGGGAACAAAAAGCAAAAGAATCTGCTGACAATAAGGAAGAAAAGCCAACTGAACAAGTAGATGAAACTCAAGATAACTTGGAAGGTGGTGAGAATATTGACAGTGGAAAAGCAAAAGGAGATTCGGAAGATTGATGTTGAGAGTATTGAAACTCGTGCAACAGAATCTAACAATCATCTGATTGAAGGTTACATAAACAAATTTGATAAGAAGTCACAGTTCTTAGGATTCTTTGAACAAGTTGACAGAAATGCATTTAATAGAACACTAGCTCAAGGACATAACATTTTTGGAATGTACAATCATAGTTCAGATAAGATTCTTGGCTCTACGAAAACAGGTAGCTTAAAGTTATCCGTTGATGAAGTAGGTTTACGTTTCTCACTACAAATCAATCCAAACGTTTCATATGCAAAAGATGTATACGAACTTGTAAGAAGTGGTGATGTAGAGGGTTGTTCATTTGGCTTCTATGTATTAGAAGATGAGTGGAGCTATCAAGATGATGGAACAGAATTACGTACAATCTTAGATTTAGAATTACTTGAATGTACAATCACACCATTCCCTGCATACTTGGATAGTGAAGCAAGTGTAAGAAGTTATGATCAATTTAAAAATAAGCAACTAGAACAACAGAAGCAAGAAGAACAACGCAAATTAAAACAGCGTCAAATAGAAATTGAATTGGAACTTTTATAAGTTCTATTTTTTATGTTTAAAAATCAAAAAATTATAAAGGTGGATAAAATTAAATGGAAAAAATCGCAGAATTACGTCAACAATTAACAGCTTTAAAAGGTGAAGTACGTTCATTAAACAACGAAGGAAAAGTGGAAGATGCAGAAGCGAAATTAGCAGAAGTACGCTCTATCCAAAAACAAATTGATATTGAAGCAGAGTTAGACCAATCAGAACAACGAGGTGTAGAAAAACAAATGGAAAAACGTGAAGTAACTAACCAAGAAGAAAACATTTTAACAGCAAACACAGTACCAACTAATACAGACGAGTATCGTTCAGCATGGTTCAAAATGCTAACAGGTCGTCAAGATGAAATGTCTCCTGATGAGCGTTCAATGATGACTAAAGTAATGAAAGAAAACCGTGCATTATCTTCTGGTAGTGACAAAGATGGCGGTTATACAATTCCACAAGATATCTCTCAACAAATCCTTGAAGGTATTAAAGAAATGAACTCTGTTCGTAACCTTGTAAAAGTAGTTCCTAAGAAAGCTCCAAGTGGTTCTTACACTGTACGCACAGGTGTTGCATCAAAATTATTTAACACTTCTGAGAAACAAGCTATTCAAGAATTAAAGAACATGGAATTCGAAGAAATCACTTACAACGTTAAGAAATTCGCTGGATTCTTACCTGCTCCAAATGAATTATTGAATGATTCTTTCGTTGATTTCGTTGCTGAAATTAAAGACTGGTTAATTGAGTCTTCTACTGTTACTGAAAATGATGAAGTATTATACGGTGCAGGTGGTCAAACAGGCGTTGAAGGTATCATTACTTCTGGTAAATTCAAATCTTTAACTGCTCCTGCAACTATCGACATTAAATTCTTACGTAAAGTTAAGAACCTTATCAAACAAGGATATCGCAGAAATGCAAAATTCGTTGTAAATACTCAAGGCTTCGAATTACTTTCTAACATCGAAGACAAAAATGGTCGTGGATTATTAGCAGTTGACCCACGCAATGAAGATTCTTACACACTATTCGGTCGCCCTGTTGAAATCTATGATGAAATCGTAACTGATGAAACAGGTGCAACTCACATCTTATTTGGTGATTTCCAACGTGGTTACTACATGTTTGACCGTCAAACTTTCGAAATCAAAGCTTCTGATGTTGCTGGTGACGCATTCTTAACTGACCAAACTCTATTCCGTGGAATTGAGCGTTTCGATGGTAAAGTTATTGATCCAGAAGCAGTAGTTGTTGTAAGTGGAGTAGTGGTAGATACACAAGCTTAATCATGAAGGGACTTGTTCCCTTCTTTTCTTATATTGAGAGGGGGAATGTAAATGATAGTATCCTTAGAGCAAATTAAGCAGTATCTAAGGGTTGAAATCGACTATTTTGATGAGGATTACTTCTTAGAAAGCTTAATTTTGATGTCTGAGGAGTACATTTTCAATGCTACAGGGCTAAAATTTGACGATAATGCACCTGAAATAGCTAAACATGTAGTTAGATTATTAGTCTCACACTGGTACGAAAACAGGGAAATAGTGAGCGTACAACTATCAAATAAGGTGGATTTCACTGTAAATACACTATTATTTCAACTAAAAAACTGCTATTTACCGCCTGAAAATGGTGAAATCACACCATGAACGCAGGTAAATTAGACAAAAGAATCACATTTCAAGACTTTAAATTAGTTAAACAAGATGGAATGACTCAAGAAGTTTGGGAAGACTTCAAAACTGTGTATGCAATGGTACGAACTATTAGTGGCAGGGAATTTTATCAGGCTGCAAGTGTTCAAAATGAATATACTAAACGTTTTGTTATTCGATATTCAGCAGGTAAAGACATCAATGAAGACATGCGTATTAAGTATAAAAACAGGACATTTGATATCGTTTCTATTATCAATGATAACGAAAGAGACGAAACACTTACCATTATGGTAAAGGAATGGAAGAATAATGCCAATTAGATCAACTGGAATGGAAGAACTTCAAAGAAAATTACATCGTTTGAGAAGATTAAATACAGATACTCGTATTGCTGAGAAAGCTCTAAAAGCTGGTGCAGATATTGTACGTGATGAAATGGAAAGGATTGCTCCTGAATCTCCCTTTAACAAGGAACACTTAGCCGAAAATATTATTATAGGTGAAATTATAGAAGGTCGAATTAGAATCAGTTACCATAAAGACTTCTTCTACGGTAAATTTCTTGAATGGGGAACATCTAAAATGGAGAAACAACCTTTCATGGAAGTCGCTTATCTCAACGTCAAACACAAAGCATTAGAAGCTATGGCTCATGTTTATCAAACAGAATTGAGGAAAATCCTATGAGCATTTATGGATTAATCGATGAAATTCTAATCCCCGTTGGTATTCCTGTATTCGCAATCGCTAAAAAAGGCACACCTGACACATACATAACTTATTCCCAATATGCTGAGGAATCAGCTTTAATCGTTAATGACAAAGAAACTCACACAGGCTATTACATTCAAGTTGATTTATGGACTAAAGACAACATGAAGTATATAGGTTTATCTGAAAAAATTAAAAAATTATTAGTTGATGCAGGTTTTGTAAGAAGGGCATCGGCTGATTTATATGAAGTAGACACGCAAATCTATCACAAAGGTATGCGTTTTTATTATGTTTACAAACAATCAAACTAAAACAATTATAAAGGTGGAAATTAATAATGGCTAAAATGGCAATTGGTTTAAAAGATTTATACTACGCAAAATTAATGACAGATGTACGTGACGGTTCAACTACTTATTCAGCTCCTAAATACCTTGCTGGTGCAATTTCAGCAAACTTAAATCCTAACGGAACATCTACAACTATTTATGTAAACGATGCTCCTTCCGAAAGCATCACTTCTCAAGGATTACTTGAAATCGAATTAGGTATTGACGCTTTAGAATCTGAAGTTGCAGCAGAAATCTTTGGATATCGTGTTGATAACAACGGTGCATTATTAGAGGGTAACAGCTCTAACCAGCCTTACATCGCTTTAATGTTCCGTTCTGAAACTTCTGATGGTGGATACAAATATTATGTCCTTTACAAAGGTAAAATCCAACCTCCAAGTGAAGAATTACAAACTAAAGGTGAGTCTGTTGAAATTAAAACAGGTTCATTAACTGGATCATTCGTATCTCGTACTTCTGATGGTGAAAAGAAAGTAACTGTTCACTCTAATGACGAAAAAGTTAAGGCTAATCCTGAAATTCTATTAAACTGGTTCAGCGAAGTATACGAGCCAGACACAACTGTTACGCCCTAATAATCCGACTCTAATGTCGGACGATATGGGTAGTGCAATTGCAGATACAACAAGTACAGAAGAATAATAAATTGAGAGGGTATCGAATTTCGGTGTTCTCTTTTTTTAACTAAAAATCAAATGGAGGAATTTATAGTATGCAACTTACATTAAGAATTAACGGTGAATTTAAAACAATGCGTGAGCCTTTTATCTCAGGCTTAATAATGAAAAAATACAACACATTACGTGAGAAAGTAAATTATCTACAAGATTCAGCTACAAACGATCAAATTGATGCATTAGTTGGTGTAATCGTAGAAGCATTTGACAAACAATTTACAATCGATGAATTTTGGGCTGGTTTAAGAATGGACGATTTCAAAGAGAAGATTATTGAATTTGTACTTATTGTAGAAGGATTATTAGATACTGATGGTGAGGCAATCATAAAGCCTGAAGACTTCAAAGAAGCGGATTTTGATGCCACTCCCTCTGACACGGATGGAGCGTCTTGACGAATTTTATATGTTTCTTATGAACGTTAAGGGATATAAAATGAACGAAATTGACGAAATGGATATCCATCACATGTTTAAATTAGTTAAAAAAGAAATGGCTGAAAGTCAACAAATTAAAAAAGAAGAAGAACAACCTAAAAAAGTTTACATTGATCAAATTGCAGGTTGGTAATAAGGAGGTGGACATATGAAAGATATCGATTTAGGTTCATTGGGAGTCAGTTTAGATTTTCAAGGTTCTGCAACTTATGCTCAAAAAATGAATGTTGTAAATAGAGCAAATAAAATTTATGATAGTGCAGTTAATTCAATAACACAAGGTACTAAAAAGTTTGAAATGAGTATGGAAGATTTAAGTAAGACTTCTGGACTTATGCAAAAGCAAATACAAGCGAATAAAGTTAGACTTGAACAAATGAAAGCTGAGTATGAAAAATTAGTTAACACAAAAGGCAAAGACGATGAAGCAACTCAAAAACAATTGATCGCTATGCTTAAATATGAAGCTCAGATGAAAAAGAACGAACTTAAATTAGATACTGTTACTAGAAAAATCAAGGAACAGAGTAGTGCTTATACGCAGGTATCAAGAGATACTAATAAAGCTGTAAAAAGCATTGAGCAAGATTTAAAGGTACTTGAAAGTGAGTACAATAAAACGTCTGCTAGTATGTCTAAAATGGGTGCTAATTCTGAAGACTTATATCAGCAGTCGCAACACATGGAAAAGAAACTTAACTTAGAAGCCAAGGCTGTTCAAGTTTTACAACAAAAGTATGAAGCAGCAAGGCGTGAAAAAGGTTTAGATAGCAAGGCAACAAAAGACAGTTACATTGAGTTAAATAACGCTATTGCACGTATGAATAAGACTGAGCGTGTTTTGAATAATTTAGATCACTCTATTGACGATAGCATTAAATCGTGGCGACTCTTTGGTAAAGAAGTAAGAATGTCTTCTCAGAAGATGGAAGAAATGAAAGAAAAAGCAGAAGGTATGAAAACTGCTATGAAAGCTGGTCTTGTTGCTGGTACTGTAGCAGGTGGAGCAGGACTTATTAAACTAGCTTCTGATGCTGATAGTGCTACTAAACAAATCCAAGCACGACTAGGAGCAACAGGTGCAGAAGCACAAAAGTTAAGTAAAGTTGCTCGTAAAGTTTGGAAAGAAGGTTTTGCTGAGAACATGGGAGAAGTTCAAAATGGACTACTTCAAGTTAAGCAAAATATCAAAGGTTTAGACGGTGGAGAATTAGAACAAGTAACAAAAGACGCTATTACATTGGGCGAAGTATTTGATGCAGATGTAAATGAAGTAACTCGTGCTGGTGGAAATGTAATGAAAGGATTTGGTACTGACTCTAAACACGCCTTCGATTTAATGGCATGGGGAGCACAAAAAGGCTTAAATTTCTCCAATGAAATGTTCGATAATCTCTCAGAATACGCTCCACTTTATAAACGTATGGGCTTTAGTGCTGATGAATATTTCCAATTATTAGCTCAAGGTGCTCAGTCAGGCGTTTATAACCTCGATTACATCAACGATGCAATGAAAGAGTTTCAAATCCGTATTTCTGATGGATCAAAAAGTACATCTGATGCTTTCAGTTTAATGTCTAAAAATACTAATAAAGTATGGGAATCTTATAAACATGGTAAAGCAACAGTAAAAGACGTACATAATACTGTAATTGAAGAATTAAAAGGTATGGATGACCAAGTTCAAGCCAATATGATAGGGGTAGGGGTATACGGAACGAAGTGGGAAGATTTAGAAAAAGACTCTATGTTCGCTTTAGGTAACATCGATGGAAAAATTAAAGGCATAGATGGATCAATGAAAAAGGCTTCTGAAACTAATGAAGCTATGGTTGTTCGTGGTAGAGCACTTTTCCGTCAATTCTTAGATGCTATCACACCTTTTGGTAATGCATTATTGGATGTTGGTGAGCGTTTATTACCTAAAGTTGAAACTGGTATCAATGGTCTTACAAAAGCCTTCAACAGCCTTTCTCCTGAAGCTAAAGATGCTTCAGTTGCAATTGCTGGAATTGGTGGAGCTGGTGCTGGAATCGCTATTGCATTACGTAGTGTAGGACTTTTAGGTGCTGGACTTGGACTTTTAAGTAATCCAATTGGTTTAACAGCATTGGCAATTGGTTCTGTAGCCGCAGCAGGTGTACTTGTTTATAAAAATTGGTATGACATTAAAGATGCAATGAAAGACCATCCAATATTAACTCTTCCACTTAAATTAGACCCTGTTATGAGCTCTTTTATTAAAGCCGCAGGTGGAGCTAGAGAATTCCGTGATGAAATGAAGAAATCCGCAATTGACACAGGCTTAAACTCAGATAAGATTTCAGAAGGAACTAAGAAAGCTATCAATTCATACATGGAACTAGACAACAAAGCCTATAATTCAATGGTCAATCTATCAGCAAGAGGTGGAGTCGTTACACAACAATTTGCTGACAAACAAGTTGCTCAATACGAAGCAATGGCTACTAGAATTCAAGGCTCAATGGACAAAGACCATGCAGAACGAATCAAGAAAACACAAGCTTTATTTGTAACAAATGGTGCTTTATCAGACGAAGAAAAGGCACTAGTCTTGAAGAAAATGGACGATGACCATGCAAATAAGAAAATGCGTCTTGAAGAATATGTGAGAAAGGTATCTGAAATTGAAAACAGAGCATCAAAAGAAAAACGTGATTTAACTGAATCTGAAAAACGTACTGTGAATGGTATTCGTGAAAATATGCGTGTTATGGCTGTTCAAACTTTAAGTAAATCTGAAGCTGAACAAAAGATGATTCTAGGACGTTTGAAAAATGACGCTTCTAAATTATCAGCAGAACAAGCAGCGAATGTTGTTAAATCATCTGCAACTCAACGTGATAAGACTGTTAAACATGCAGATGAACAGTATCAGAAACAAAAGAAAAAGTACGAATATCTACGTGATGTAACTGGTACTATTACAGCAGAACAAGCAAGACGTTCTATTGCAAATGCCAAAGAACAACGTGATCAAACTGTTCGTAAAGCTGAACAGATGCATGAAAGTGTTGTAGAAGAAGCTCAATTACAAGCTCAAGGACATATTGATGCAGTAAATTGGGAGACAGGTGAAGTTCGTACTGGTTGGGATGACATGTATGACAAGGTTCATGCAGTCTATAATAATATCTTAGAGTTTTTCGGTAAAGAACCAAAGAAAAAGAAATCAACAGGCTCAACTAAATTCAAAAAAGACACTGGTAAACGTTCTGCTGGTACTGTTCGTAAAGGTGGAGCAACTGAGAAACAACTTGCAGTTGGTACACCGAATGGTGGTACAGCTAATGATGGCGTTGCTTTAACAGGGGAAGAAGGTGCTGAGTTAGTAAAAGACGGTAAAACAGGACAATTGTATTTAACAGGTACAAGAGGTGCTGAATATCGTTTCTTAACTAAAGGTTCATCCGTTTTACCTGCACATCACACTAAAAATGTACTGAAAAAGTATGGTTTTGGTAAAAGTTTTGGTCAAGATGATAGTAAAGTTCCAAGTAATAAAAGAGCTAAAAGCAATGGCAATGTACCTGCTTATGAAAGTGGAGTTGGTATTGCAAACTTTGATTTCATCATGCAAGGTGCAGAAAAGGTTTGGGATAAAGTAAACAGCAAGATAGGACTTACCGATACTGTATTCCCTAAATGGTTTACGAATATGTCAGGAAGTATCGTAGGAAACGTTAAAGATATGGCAATTGAAAAGATTCAGAGTTTAATTGATGAAATCATGCCTGAATTTGGCGGTGGAGATAGTGGTATTGCAAGTTACTATTTAGGTTCTCCATTCCGTGTCACGACTAATTTTACACCAAATGGTAATAAAAATGATCGTGTTCACAAAGGCGGTGTCCATAAAGGGCTTGATTTAGCAGCACCAAAAGGTACGCATATCAAATCACTAACAGACGGTATTGTTGAACAAGTTCTTGTTGGCTCGGCTACTGCTGGTAATGGTGTACGTATTCGTTCAGGTAAGGACTTACTTTCATATATCCATATGATGCAAGCTCCAAGTGTTAAACAAGGTCAACATGTATCCGCAGGAGATTTATTGGGGTATGTGGGAAGTACAGGGTTCTCAACTGGAAACCACTTAGACCTCAAAATCAAACGTAATGGTTCTTACATCAATCCATTGACATACCTACAAAACATGGCTAAAAATGAAGGCGGTGGAATGGGTGGAGGTAGTAATTATAAAGGTCAATATGCTTCTATAATCACTGCTGCTGCTAAAAAGTATGGAGTTAGTCCTGCTTTAATCGCTGGTATCATTCAGCAAGAATCAAAATTCAATCCTAATGCTCGTTCGGGCGTAGGTGCAACAGGTTTAATGCAGTTAATGCCAGCAACTTCTCGTTCTATGGGTGTAAGAAATCCTCGTGATCCTTACCAAAATATTATGGGTGGTACAAGATACATCAAAGAAATGTTGAGATTAAATCACGGAAACTTGGCATTAGCATTAGCTTCATACAATGCTGGATACGGAAACGTATTGAAATATCATGGTATTCCACCCTTCAAGGAAACTCAAAACTATGTACGTATTGTTCAAGCTAACTACAATAGATTCAAGAAACAAGGTCTAGGAGCTTATGCAACAGGCGGTAAAATTACCAAACATGAAATTGCTGAATTAGGTGAAAATGGCTATCCAGAATGGGTTATTACTAAAGAACCACGATATAGAAATCAAAATATCGGTTACTTAATGGAAGCAATGAAAGAGTTAGGTGTTTATAATCCTGTTCCTAAGTTAAACAAAAGTTCATCTAGCAATAAAACAGCAAATAATTCTATTCCTTCTACTCAACAACTACAACAAGAAGCACCTATTATATTAAATCAAACATTTAATATTACTACGAGTGGTGGAAGTAAAGAAGATATTGATGAATTGATTAAAACTATCCAAAAAGTCACAAGGGACGAACTTGAAAAAGTAAATCGTTCTAAGGGAGTTCGTGGATTTAAAGGAGCGTTAAACTAAATGAAAAGTTTGATACAAAGCTATGCAGGTGTACCCACACCTGCTTTTTTGCATATCGAAAAAGTAAATTTACCACCATTGTCTAACTCAGTTGTTACGACTAAAGATATTCCAATGAAAAGTGGAAAACTGGTACTTGATCAGAAGTTTGATTCAAGGACAATTCCAGTTGAATTAGCTATCGTTGCGCCAACGGAAGATGAGTTTTTTGAAACACAATCTCAATTAGCTGAATGGCTATTCCACAAAACACCTCAACCAATTATCCTTTCAGAAAGACCAAACGTTACATATTATGCAATTCTTGAGGGCGGAACAGATTTAGACCGTATTTCTAGAGTAGGTAAAGGTACTATTAACTTAGTTTGTCATGACCCACATGGTTACGGAACTACAAATACAGTTGCTATTGATTTAACAAAGGATGCAACACCTCTAATCAACTTAGGGAACATGGAAACATCACCTATTATTAACTTCACAATGAATAAAAATATCACAGATTTATTTTTAGCAACACCTAATGAAGCACTTTATTTCGGTGAACCTTTTGACCCAACAGAAAAAACACCAGTAGATTTATCACCAACAATTATGAATGATGGTTGTAGTTCGCTTCAAAATTGGCTACAAGTAACTGATTGGTCTGTAGATGGTGGAGTATTACGTGGTGCAGGAGTTTCAAGTAATGGCTATTCATTTGGTCAAGGTTCTACAGATGGAAAAACTGATTATGGTACAGCAAGTGGTTTATGGCATGGCTCTAGTGCAGTTTTTTCATTAGACCACGCAGTACAAGATTTCGAGATTGAAGCAGAAGTACATTTCCAAGCAACTGACAAGAAACAAAAGGGCAGAATCGAGATATATTTTTTAGACTCAACAAACCGTAAACTTGGAAAAATGGCTATACGTGACTATGATAGTGGACTTGATAATCCTATTTTCGAATGTCGTTTGGGTGCAATGAATGAGTTTAATAAGCAAATTCAGAACACTTATGGGGCAAAGAAAGGTGTATTTAAGAACTTTCACGGAGTTATAAAAATAGGGCGTAGAGGAAGACAATGGCATACGTTTATTGCTAAAACTGATGGAATTAATGATTATACAGCTAGAAATTATAAAACAATTACTGATACATGGAATAAGTTTTCAAGTTCAAAAGTAGCTAAAATCCAAATTCACTTCGCTGCATATGGTAATGATCCAGCAGTAGACCAAATGCGAATTGACAACATTAAAGTTGATGAGTTCTTAACAAAAACAGGCAATCAAGTTAATTACACATTTAAGAAAAATGACAAAATTATGATTGACTGTGAAACAGGTGACATAACACGTAATGGTGTTCCTGCAATGAATACTCTTTACATAGGCTCAGAATGGCTAAAAATTGATAAAGGTGTAACTGGAATAACTGTATCCGACATCTCCGCAATAAAGGAGGGTACGATAAAGTTTACGGAAAGGTGGCTATAAAAATTAATGTGGTACATTTTAGATAAAAACTATAGCACTATTGGTGTCTTAGATAACAAATTGCCAAAAGGATTACCGATTCTTAGCGATAATTATAAGTCAACATTAGCAGAGGGAAGTAAAACATTAGATTTTGTTGTTCCTTCTAATCATCCGAAAAGTTCCCTTCTAACTGTTGGGAACTTTATTGTTTATGAAGACTCTAGAGGAAGGCGTGAATTATTCAGAATTAAACAAGGTATTGAAGAGAACGGAGAGAAGATGGAAGCGAGTATTCAGTGTGAATCTGCTTCCACTTTTGATTTATTAAACAAGGTAATTGAAAAGGAAGTATTTAGTGCTGAAAGCTTAGATACGATTGTGAATTTCATATTAACAGATACGAGTTGGAAACTTAATGAATGTTACTATGCTGGAAGTATCTCTAAAACAATCGATGATTTACCTAAAGCTAAAGCAGCATTACTTGAAGTAGTATCTGATTTTGATGGTGAAATTGAGTTTGAAATTGAATGGGAAGGATTATATCCAGCAAATAAATATGTCAACATCAAGGACAAGGTTGGACAAAATACTGGTGTAGTTCTTGAATATGAGCACAATTTAGAAGGACTCACTAAAACAACTGACGGTGGAGACATTGTTACAACCTTAGTTGTACAGTGTACTAATCAAAATGGAAATGGAAATGCTATCTTACTTACAGATGCACGAGTTGACCTTCCAGATGGTTATGAGATTGTCGGAAATAGACTAATTGATAACAATGCTCTAGAGCAATATGGAAACAGCATTCAACATACTGAAGAAAGTTACATAGACAGTACCGCAACTAATCCGAATGAATTGTATGAGAACAGTCTTGCCCAGTTACAAAAAATGAATAAACCTGTTATTACATATGCTGCTTCTACTGTAATGCTTGAACAAATTAATGGATATGACCATATGTATGTTGAAGTTGGTGATACTGTCTACGTAAAAGATACATCAGGACTTGAACCACAGTATCTAGAAGCTAGGATACTTGAAAAAGAAATTAGCCAAACAGATAAAACTAGAGGTGGAATTGTACTAGGTGAGTTTGTAGTACGAGAAGTTTCAGCAATTGAAGCATTAGATAAAGCTCAACGTACACTTAGACTTAAAGTAAATGAGTGGAGTGAAGCTTATGATTTAGCAAATGGTGTATCAAAAGAACTTGATGAAGTAAAAGATAACATTGTTTATAAAGCTAAAGTATTATCAACAAATGGAAGCACATTTAAAAATGGAATAATTAACACTCAACTTGTAGCAGTAGCTTATAAAGGTACTGCTGATATTACAACCACACTCTTAAATGAAGCATTCAATTGGAAAAAGTTTAATGCAGATGGAACACAAGACACAACTTGGGTTGGTACTGGAATAGGCAGACTCGTAACAATTACATCTGATGAAGTTGAAAGTAGAGCTACATTCCAATGTGAAATAAGTGTAGATGGTAAAGTTGTTGCTATTGATCAGATTACACTTATTGATTTAAATGACGCAATCATAAGTGGTACAGCTCCAGAGAATCCGACAAAGGGTACTATGTACATTGATTCGACTGTAAAACCTCCAATTTGGTACACCTATAATGGTACTGCATGGGAAAAGCAAGCATTATCTGTAGGTGATTTAGACCCTGAATTATTAAATACTGTTGGTGGCGTTGTAGAAGAAGTCGAAGATGTCAGTGGACGTGTTACAACAGCAGAAAGTACGATTTCACAACTTAACACTGCTATTACATCTAAAGTTGAATCTACTACATTTAATAGCTTAAAAGGTGTAGTTGACACTCAGCAATCAACAATTGAGCAACAAGCAGGACAAATCAGTTCTAAAGTTGAGAAAAATGGTGTTGTTTCAAGTATTAATCAAACACCTGAAACAATTAAGATTAATGTAGATAAAATGGATGTCACAGGTATGGCTACATATTTTGCTCAAGGTAATCCAAATATGATACCACAACGCATGGATTCATTTGAACAATTGGATATTGGAACGTTACCTACTTCAATGTTCTTAGGTACATCTAGTTTTACACAAAAGGCTGTTACAAATCTATATTCTTATGATGGGAATAAATCAGTTGTGCTTCAAACTTCTGTAGCAGGTGATGGATGGTTATATCTTGCTCCTACATCAACTACTTATAATATCCCTGTACAAATGGGAGCAACTTACATCTTCTCATTCTATGCTTACAATCCTGATTTAACTAACACTGCTGATATTCGTGGTGCTGTTAAATTATCAGACGCTACGTTTATTCGTGCAGGAGTTAAAACACTTGCAGGAAGTGAAGGTTGGTATAGATATGAATTTAAATTCACTGTTCCTACAGGAATTTCATCATTAAACACAATCATTTATAATACCACTGCAAATGTTCCTATCTACTTTGACGCTTTCCAATTTGAACGAGTAGACCCTAATGCGATGAAAGCAAGCCCTTTTAGACCTACAGCAGTAACTATCATTAACGGTGGGAACATCACAACTAATTCATTAACAGCAGATAAAATTAAATCATTGAATGGACTGTCTGTTGGTACTCAATTTCAAATTGATGCTAATGGAAATGTAACTATCGGAGAAGGCGCAACACTAACTGCTGCTAAATTCGCTGGTCTACGTGGAAACACAATCTACTTTGGTGATAAAGGTGCAAAGATCGATGTAACGACAGCAGGGACGATTAACCGTGCTCGTTTTGGTGTAAATGACAGTATCTACGTAGCCATCGATGACAATAATAATTTCAACTTTGTTATGGACGATGGTGCTTTTAATCCTAAGTTTTGGAAGGATAGTAACGGTCATAGATTACTAAGTTTAGGTTCAGCTAACATTGCTGGATTAGCTAGTGGTGAAGCTGTACATATTCGAAATGTAAGTAACACAACTTATGCAAAATTGGCTGCATCAGATATTACAGCTACATCAAGTATTGATGTATGGGGCGGTGGTTCATTCAAAGGTGACGTAAATATTACTAGTAATGCTGGCATGTTAAAGCTTAACGGTACTAACCAAGCGTATATTGAGGTTTCATATGGTGGTGCTCGTAAAGGATATATAGGTGCTGAATCAGCAACAGGAAGCAATATGGTTATCGCTTCTGATAAAGATGAAATTATCTTTAAAACTGATGTATGTCGTGTGAAAGTAGATAACGGTACAGCAAGAGTTGACTTTAAAAATGCTAATGATAGTGCCTACATTCCTATCTACGCCTCAAATATCACTTATAATTCTGTTCGTGAGCGTAAGAAAGATATTGAACCTTTTGTTGGTACTGAATACCCTGATGGACCGATTAAAACAGCATTACAGCAAATTAACGAAACGCCTATTCGTACATACCGATTTGTTGAAGAGTTAGAGAATGAAAGAAAACATGTAGGTTTGATTCTTGACGAAAGCCCAGTCGATGTTATCGATATTCGTGGAGAAGGTATTGATGCTTATGCTATGGGTACTTACTCTTGGTCAGCTATTCAAGAATTAAGTCAGAAGTTAGAAGAAAAAGAGAACAGACTTAATGAATTAGAAGCAAGGTTAATACGTCTAGAACAATTAAACTCTTAAAGTAATAGCTATAATAAACGCCTTGAGTGTTATCTTTTATGTCTAAAAAAGGTTAGAAAACTAGCAGCATAAAAAACTTCCTTCCTGGGTAAAATAGTAATAATTGATAGAATGAAAGGAGGGTACGATCAATGCAAAGAGAGACAGCTTTTGGCAGAACAAGAGAGGAAGCTTTATCAAATTTAGATAAACAAATGATGAGAAAACATCCAGATGCGATTTATTCCTGTGATAGTGCAAAAGTATATGAATACGGAAATGAAAATAGTGAATACAAATTTTCTGCGGAATATATTTTTTAATGAGTTTATATTGAAGAATCCTTTTAGGGTTCTTCTTTTATTTTTTTTAGGGAGGTGAATAAAACAATGGATCAAACAATTTTAGATATGTTAATCAAACAAGGTGGTTATGCTGCGTTGTTTATTTGGCTATTTTTTAAAACTATGAAAGATTCAAAAGATCGTGAAGAAAGGCTTATGAACCATGTAGAGCGTACTACAGATACTTTGAAACAAATTGAACAAAGTGTATCGGGTATGCAGGAAGAAATCAAAGATATTCGAGAGCAAATTGAAAAATAAAAATAATGAAATGGAGATGTTTTAAAATGGTAGATTTTAAGTATTTAATGAATCGTAGCGAAAAGGAGTTAGTTGGTGTACATGCAACAGTTGCGGAGAAAGCTCGTGAATTAATTAAGAAAGCTTATGATGAAGGTATTGGAATTGCAATTACTCAAGGCTTCAGAAGTTTCGCTGAACAGGATGCACTTTATGCAAAAGGACGCACTATCAAAGGTGTCGCTAAAGTTACCAATGCAAAGGGCGGTCAATCAATACATAACTATGGTTTAGCAGTAGATTTCTGTATTTTCGATGATAAGAAACAACCTTGTTGGACTGTAAATAAAGATTGGAAACGTGTTGTAGAAATCGCAGAAGGAATGGGCTTTGAGGCTGGCTTGCGGTGGGCTTTTTACGACCCACCCCACTTACAAATGACATTCGGTTTAACTCTTAAACAACTTCGAGCAGGTAAACGCCCCCCAGCTTCTCCAAAAGTAGAAGTTACACCTGCACAAAATGTAAGTAAAGTACCTGAAGAAAGCTATGAAGACAGACCAATTGTTCCATATCCTAATAAGGTTATTAAGTTAGGTGCTAAAGGAATTGATGTAGAAAGAATCCAACGTGCAGTAGGAACTAATCCAGACGGGATTTTCGGCAAAGTAACAGAACAGAAAGTAAAAGAGTATCAAAAGCGTAAAGGTTTAGCGGTAGATGGAATTGTTGGAAAAGTTACGTGGAGCATGTTGTTTTGATATATGGTTTAAAAAGAGAGGGAGTATAAATCCCTCTCTAATAAAATTATCTAGTTTCATAGGTGTTCTCTTCATTAGGCACATATTCTTCATCGCCCAACATAATAATACTCTTATGTTTATAAGTGAAAACTGTATAGTCTTCGTGCAACTCATATGAATACTGTTCAAGCTTGTCATCAACCTTATGCAGGTGTTGAATAAACGCACTCTGAAAGTATCCATTTTCAATTTTTACCTGACCAACTCTCCATAGTTTATCAAGAGTGTCTTCTATCCACTTTTTTATTTGATTATCCTTTTCATTTCCTTCAAAAAGGTGTTTAAATTTATCTGTGACATCTGTGACTTGTTCTCTTTTTTTGTTGAACATAAATAGCTTTTCTTTTGTAGATCGAAACGATTTTCTATAGGTATTAATGTTTTTTAGTAATTCTTTTTCTAAGTCGTCATCTTCATTTACAAAAATGGAATGAGTACCTACTAAGCCATCTTCTTCTGTAAACAAAACAATATAGTATAAGTCAAACATAAGAATCGCTCCTTTAAATTTACTCATATTATCCTATATTGAATTTACAGATTTTAGAATTATTTTTATTGATTATTTTTACTTCTCAATTTCCTCATACAAATCATCCACTTTAACATCTAAAACCTTAGCTAACTTAAATGCTTTATCCATTGGAGGATAAGCTCTCCCACTGATCCAGTTACTTAATTGACTTTGAGTAATGTCCATTTTCTCAGCTACATATTTCTTTTTGTACCCTTTTTTGTCTATAATTTCACCAATTTTACTCTTCATTTTTTATCACCTAGTACAACTATTCTTCAAATTTAACGAAATACCTTTGCCATCATTTTTGAAAAAAAATTCAAAAATATTTTGAAAGACAAGTTAAGTCGAATAAGCTTACCTAATACATTATATTAAAAGGTTTACTATGCCACCTACCACATCACCTACTATATCTGCACTAATATATCAGTCGTTTATTTTTATGTTGATTTATCAAGGTTCACAGGATTTGTTAGGAGTAGGGGAGCGAAGCGAGTGAAAGCGACCAGTGTCCATATCTAAAAAATTTATACGTGTTAATCAAAAATAATTTAAAAGATTTTGATGGAGGTATGAACTTATGAAATGTATGCACACTATCAGCTTTTCCGATTTTATGGATAGAAGTTATCAGAAGGCTGTACGAGAAAAGAAGCCTACGAGAGCTTATTCCTTGTACATTAATCCAGTTGTACTCTTCGATCCTACAGTATGTATCATTGGTGGGAGTATTTTAGGTCTAGCTCTAATTGAAAAGTTCTTAATTCGTCAAGGTAATACTGATATTGCTATGGTAATTCAAAGTGTCGTTCATATTTTGTTTCCTCTTTTAACGATAGGTAGTCTTGTTTACGTTTTAACCCATTTACCATTAGTGGGGTGGATGTAATGGAGTGGCTACAAACTAAATGGCATAAAATGAAGTGGAGAGGTAAACTCATGAAATGTTTCAAAGATGGAGGCATAGTTAAAACTGTCAAACATGGCTCTCATCGAAACGAATATTATCCAACAATTCATAATATCGATATAGACTTAAAAAAGAAAAATTATAGATTTGTTTTTACATTGAAAAATGGCATGAATCCAGAGTTAGTCCTTAATAATACATGGCTGTTTAAACAGACATTTGGAGAAAACATAGAGCTGTCAGGTAAATACAAGAGATTTATTTTATCTGTGTATTCAAAAGGAATGCCAACTAAGGTTAATTATGATTTCAAAAAGATTGAGCCTTGTATGGAAAAAGCTTTAGTTCCAATTGTTACAGGGTATGATAATCAGAATGTCTTAAACGTGTTGGACTTAAAAAAATTGCATCATATCATGCTCACAGGTAGTACTGGAGCGGGTAAAAGCAGCCTTTTTCGCTCAATGATTTGTTCATTAATTTTTAATAAAACACCTGAAGAAATCCAATTTATAATGTCTGATTTAAAAAATAGTGAGTTTGGGATGTTCAGAAATATTCCTCATGTTAAATGTATCCACATGGAACAGAAGCCTTTGTTAGCTGAATTACGTGCTGTAGAAACAGAAATGAAACACAGAAGTAAGCTTCTTGACCAATATGATGTAGAACATGTGTCAGAGTTAGAAGAGAAGTTGCCGATTATAATGATAGTCATCGATGAGGTATTTTTGTTAACGGATAACGATAAAATTATGAAGATATTAACGAACATATCTTGTCTAGGTCGTAGTGCATCAATTCATTTAATTCTTGCTATGCAGCGTTCGGCAGCTAAAGAGTTAGGTGGTCAATTGCTAAATAATATGAATGGTCGCATTTCAGGTAAACAATCAAATGAAGTAAATGCTAAAATAGCTGGGCTTAAAAGTAGTAAGGATATTACTATTGCAGGAAGAATGGCTTTGTCTATAAATGGAGAAGAAAGATTCATTCAAGTTCCTTTCCTCGATAAGAAAGAAGCCAAGAAGTTACTTGAGCCTTATAAGATAGAACTAGTACCAGACGAAAACAATGATATTGAGGTAGCAGTAGAACCTTTAGAGAATTTAATAGCACCTGATATTGCTCAATTACCGACTATTGGAGGAATACGCAAATGAACCATAGAGATCAGGAGATATTGGAGAATCTTGAGAAGTTCTATGTACTAGATAGAGATCAATTAATTCAACTACATTTTCAAGAACAAAAACAACCTATTACAACCTGTAATCGTATTATGAATAGATTAACCTCTAAAGGACTAGTTAAAGTAGACCGTACTACTCGCCCCTATAATTATTTCCATAATGAAACTAATATGAAGCTTAACAGTACTAAAATTCCTCATTTCAAAGCTATTACACAAACTTATCTTGATTTATCCCAATTCACTAAACCATCGACTTTTGAAGTGGAAATGAAATTAGGCGCTAAAGGAACAATAGAACCAGACATCTATGTTGTATGGAATGGTGCGCCTATGTTCATTGAATTACAAAGAAACAGATACACTTTAAAAGTAATGCAAGCAAAGATAGATCGTTATCAGGCTTATTATGACAGTAAGGAGTGGAAAAGGTTTACTGAACAATTCCCTTTTATTCTAATTCTCTCTGAGACACGTTATAACATTGATACAGGTAATTTAGGTATATATCAAGCAAAGGACATACAAGATTTTATAAAAAGTTACTTCTAGTACAGCTCAAATTGGGCTGTTCTTTTTCATTTAAAAGTAAATTAATTATAAAACTACATTTATATAGCCATTTTCCACAAAAAACACTTTATTTTTATGTAATTTCAACCAGTTTTGAAAGATAAAGTTATTAAAAAGAGATTGTAAATGCTGTGAAAGCCTATCATGACGTTAAATAAAAATAAATTAATTATAAATGTTAAAAGATCCATCATTTGACAAATGGTTAAGTGAGTTTTATTCTTGATTCTTGATTCTTGAGTTTAACAACAGGAGGAAGTACATCATGGGAAAAATTAATAAATTGGAAATGGGAAAGATAACTGAATTAGAGCCAACTGAAGAGAGAAGAAAAGAAATTCTTGGAGTTATGGAAATTATGATGTTGGATTACATCAATCATAGAGCAAAAGAGGAAAAGAAAGAAATAGAAGAGGAGACAGAAAACAACAGTGGGAAAAACTAATCGTTTAAAATCAGCAAGAATAATAATCAATGAAACGTTAGATGAAGAATACAGAAAAGAGAAATATGAAGAATTTCTAAACATTGCTGAAATAATGATGATGCATTGTTATGAGAATTTAATAGAAGAAAGAAAGTTAAAACAAGAAGGTAAAAGTAATGAGCAATTCTAATCTTTTAAAACATGCAAATGTAACCATCGTCTCATCTACAGAAGAGCAAGGTAGAGAGTTGCTGAAAATTATAGAAAGCATGATGATGGATTACATTAATTATAGAGAAGATGATACGGAAAATAATGATGGGTTTAGAGAAAAATTAACGAAAGATAAAGAAAAAAACAATTGAAATAATAACAAAATTAACCTCTTTTGTGGTATTATTTACTTATTGTATCTTATGTGCTTTTTAAAAAAAGGGGGGATAGTTACCTATATTTAGAACTAAATTACTTGAAACAAAAAGGTTCAATCTAAGCGGCATGCATAATGTTAACTGATGTTCGAATCAATACATTTTTTGAAGAGTAGAAAAATTATGAGCATGTTGACGTAAGGTTTACAAGTATTAAAGTAGATGGCATCGGTCTTTACTCTACATTATTAGTGTAAAAAGTTCTATAAAACTCTTAAGGGGATACAGAGGTGGGTATTCTAGGTCTTATTTTAAATTTCATAGGCTCTTTAATAATGGTTTGGGATATTATCTTTAGTAAGTATAATCCAAGTGGTATCACATGGAACGAACTTGAAGGAATAAACAAAGAAAAAATAAAGGCAAGAAAATTAACCTTGATTGGATTATCATTAAATACTGTTGGCTTCGTCATACAGTTGATTGAAGAAATAATTAAACTAAATCATTAAAGGTATTTATATAAGGTTAGCTGATTCAATTTAAACACATAAGGGGGAAATGAGTTATGTCTTTAGAAACTCAAATTGCAGACAAGCGTATAAAGAAGGAAGAAATTTTTAATAAGATGGAGAAGAAAAAAGAAGAGTTTCTTACTCATTTAGTTAAATTTACTGAATCTTGGATTGACAAAGAAACATTAAGTACAGTAAAAGAAAAGGCTGATGTAGTAGTAGAGTTAGGCGAAGAACGAGCAAGGGAATTAAAAAGCGAAGTTGGAAATTTAAAGTTAAGAAGTTCAGAATTAGTTAAAGAATATATGGAAAAAGAAGACTTGTGGTGGCATCTCAATGAGGATGAGGCTTCTTACTATTCTCATGGGAGATTTAAGTTGTTGGAAGTCCATGATAAGCAAATAAAACTTATGCTAGGAGAGCTAGGAGCGCTTTTTACTAATTATGGTCTTATTGAGCCAAAAATAAAAGGGAGTGTATCTCTAGTTAATTGGGAGCATGTGGAATATAATAGCCCTAAATTACAATATGGATCTAGTATTGAATATTCAGATGAAATGTATGAGAATAACAGATCTTACATAGTATTTATTCAAGAAGCACAAGAATTAAATGGACAGATAGCAAAACTTGAAGATCAGAAAAAGAAGGAGAATGTTGAGGAATGGTGGGAAACTCTTTAAAATCTGTTTCTCTGTATTTCCCTAGACAAAAAAGCGCTTTCTAAAATAAGAGAGTGTTTTTTTGTTGAACGTACAGAAACTAAATTTTCGATAGAAAGTGGTCGCTAAATGAAACTTAGAGATTTTTTTCAAAAGAATATCAAAAACAAATTAGCTTAAATGTTCAGGCTATAGAAATACAAATTCAAGAAATGTCAAAACGAATTTCAAACAAAATTAACAAAGTTTTATCCCAAATAGATTTTGAAGGTATTACGGCTACTTTTAAGGAGTTAGGCGAATTATTTGAGGCATTAGAAGACAATTTTGTCGACTTTAAGAAAATAATTGTGGAATTAGGTTATCCCCCACGTGGAGAGTTACCATTTACGTTTATTAACCAAGTAGTCTTGGATTACCATGAGCATGGAGCAGAATATGTCAAGAATTATTTAGATAAAGATATGTGTTACTTCTATAATAGTAGAATAATAGAAAGTTTTTTATTAAATTGGCATGCTAATAGCATTTTAGAGAGTAGACTACCTATATTGAGAAATGTTGTTAAATGTCATAAACAGAAAATGTATTACGCTTCAGTAACAGGAATCTTACCACAGCTAGAAGGAATAATTGCAGAATCTTTTAATCATAAAGGAAAACTTGATGGGGAACAATTACGGATATATTTACAGTATCTTTTAGTTATTCCAGAGAATGAGTTAAATAATTTATCTCTAGAAGATGCTTTTCGTAAATATTACCTCCAGTATATATTAGTGAGTTTTAAGCATGGACAGACTATTCATTCTGAGATCAGTAGACATGCTATTTTACATGGTGGGCATATTGACTATGGGCATGAAGAAAATTCATTAAAATTAATACTGCTTTTTGACTTTCTTGCAGATTGCTTAAGTGATTTAAAAGAAGAAGTGATTGAACAAGCAAAAGAGAGCATACAGCATCTAGAGGAATCTAGAAGAAGAAGGAGAAGATAAAAGGTAATCATTAAGAAAGACCCGAAATTGATTACCTTAATTTTACTATGGAATATTTTTCTTTATTCTATTGATAAAAAAACTATCTAAATGTACAATGTATCTATAATTATATCATGGAACGTTGTTTTGACAGGGTTTATTGACATTAAGTAAGGTGATTTTTTGAATGATAAAAAACAAGTAGGTCAGCTGATTCAAG